>Ga0208373_1000140_pt1 | contig 132736 bp, 133 predicted proteins | sample RifOxyC2_FD_184036 | JGI IMG/M metagenome (GOLD analysis project Ga0208373, IMG submission 184036) | Soil microbial communities from Rifle, Colorado - Rifle Oxygen_injection C2 (SPAdes) | ecosystem: Environmental > Terrestrial > Deep subsurface > Rock core/Sediment | place: Rifle, Colorado...
TACGTTTTTAGATCTTGATGGGGTACTTCTCCGATATAGCGGACAACATTTTGTAAACTATGTTTTTGTATATCATCCAAAATTTCCTTTCGTTTGGGGCCATCTCCTATAATCACCCACACAGCATGGGGCTCACTCTTCAATATGGCAGGCAAAGCACGTACCAAATGAGGGAATCCCTTGCCTTCATCCATACGCGACACGGTGAGCATTACTTTTTTGCCCTCAAGCGCGAGCATACGACGCAAACTATCTACTTTTTCTGACAGTGGGGGTATGAGTAAATCTTTGTCCGGACATGGATATGAAACCGTTGATTTGTTCTCAAATTCAGGAAGTACACGAAGAAAATGTCGTCTCAACGACTCACTATTGAAAATAATCTGTTCAGCTAGAGTGACAACTTTTTTCATCATGTTCGTCTTCCATGCATTGCGTGTGCCCATGAGTATGTCAGTACCATGAGAAACAATAATATAAGGAACTTTGAACATTTTTTTGATAAACCATCCGGCATAGCCAATAGGTAATACATGATTAATCAGAATTATTTCAATCCCCTCTTGCTTTACAATTTTGCGTATTTGAAAAATAACTTTTATCCAGCGAGGCCAAATAAATTTGGGAAATAATTGATTTTTGCGAATCACTTTGTATTTCACTTGTTCATCCCACTCCTTATCCCCTTTCATTTTTGGAGCAAGAACCACTACTTTTTCTGTATCAAGAGCTTGAGCCATTTGATGCACATACGTCGCAATACCACCTATTTGGGGCGGATATTCAAGTGTGGTGATAAGAATTTTTTTCATATGTATTACTTTCTAATAAGGTATAACATTTCTTTGATTTGAGTACTTTTCACTGCCCGTACAATAAATAGCATACCCATATATGACACAACGCCTGCCAAGATAGCAGGTATAAGGCCTATGTACATATTAGTATACCACACTATAGCACCCATGATTGTCACAGAGAATCCAAGACGTACGATTGTTGATAATAAAAAATTGAAATTAAATGCGATGATTTTTGGAACAATAAACAAACTCATACTCATAAGCCCTACATTACCCAAAACGGCTGCAAAAGCAGCTCCTGTGGCTCCATAACGAGGTATAAGGACAATATTGAGTACTATATTTACTACCATGACGATCCCGACAAGCACAGTTTGAGTGACTTGTTTGTTACAAGCGTTGAGCAAAGCACCTATATGAAAATTGAGATATCCAAATACCATGCCGATCATCAAAATCTCTAGGGGTACAATAGAATTGATATATTCATGGGTAAACAAAAATAATACAAGATCTCGTGATAAAAGAGATATACCTACCGCAAGCGGCAATGACACTAGTAACAAATATTTTATACCTTGATGAAACACGTAATGTAATTTTTCTTTGTCATGTATAAAATATTCACTAAAACGTGGATACAATGCTGCGACAAGCGCCATGGGTATGAATTGAAAGGCATAGGTAATTTTGTAAGGAATACTGTACCACCCTACGACAGTGTCCCCTGCCAATTTTGACAACAAAATAGAATCTATGTACGAGTAGACTCTGCCAAAAATACCTGCAAGTGCAAAGGGAATAACAATAGGAACAATGTATTTCAAAACAGCTTTGTCATACTGTAAGCGGACGCGAATATGATAGACATGATGCACAATAATATACGCAAAAAGCACATTCAATGCGCTCGAAGCAAAGAAGGCAACCATGAGATATACAAGAGGTAATTTCATCCACAAAAACAATGACCCAAGTATACATGTCACGAGTTGACTCCCCACAATACCTATAGCCTCATACTTCAGATTACCCAAGGCGCGCAATGTACCATACATAGATAGATGAAACGAATCAAGGAGCATGGTAATACCGGAAATATATACGAGATACCGTGTCTCAGATGAATAACCCATGACATTAATGACTATGATAGCAACTATGTATGTGATGATGCCCAAAAGAAATTTTGCAAACAAGATAGTAGAAAAATAATCTTGAATTTTTTCTTTTATTTTAGCCCCCTCACGCACCAATACATTGGTAAGTCCCAAGTCAACAAAGACAACAAATATAGTCGTAAAAGACAACGCAAAAAAATATTTTCCCGTATCTTCAGCACCGATGTTTCGCGCGATAATTGCAAAATATCCAAAAGAAATCACCTTTTGCAATATAGAAGCGACAGTCATAAACGCTGTATTTTTGGCTACAGAACTCGACATATGGCTATATTTTACTTGAAACAAGAGAAAAAGTAAATGAAAAAGTAAAAAAACGACAATCAGTGACAATGACTTATATGCTCAAATACTTAGAATTACTAAAAACACTCCTGATTTAGGAGTGTTGAAGTGCTTGAGTGCTAAAATGCTTGAGTGACAATTAACGTTTTCTCCATTGATGTGCACGACGAGCTTTGTGCAAACCTGGTTTTTTACGTTCTTTTGCTCGTGGATCACGTGTCATGAATCCTTCTGCTTTGAGTACTGGTTTGAGTTCACTATTCCATTCTACAAGTGCACGCGCGATACCATGTCTGACTGCATGTGCTTGGCCGACTGGACCACCGCCAACGACCTTAACTGATATATCCATTTCCTTTTCTTTTGCTGTCACAACAAGAGGAGCTACGACGGCATCTTGCAAAAGTTTTGTAGGAAAATACACTTTGTAATCCTTACCATTTACGGTAATAGTTCCTTTGCCAGGAGTGATACGCACGCGAGCCGAAGCTGTCTTTCGTCGTCCAACAGCTCGTGCCATTTTGTCATCTGATTTCTGAACCATAGGTATATATGTATTAAATTATGCGTTAATAGTAAGGCGTTTCATCATTCCATCGCGCATTTTATTTTTTGGAAGCATACGATATACTGCTCGTTTCATGACATCAGTTGGATCTTCACTAAAGACTTTACCCATTGGTACTCTCTTCAAACCGCCTGGATACATAGTGTGGCTATAATAATCCTTTTGAGCCAATTTCTTACCAGTAAAGATAACTTTTGAAGCATTATGTATCACAACAGAATCTCCACGATCAATATGGCGCTCAAATGTTGGCTTATGTTTGCCCATAAGAATGGTGGCAACCTCGGTTGCGATACGACCAACAGATTTGCCTGTTGCATCAATTTCAATTTTTTCTCGTTTATATTCTTCCATAAATATCTATTAAAATCTGTAAAATTATACAAATTCAATTTTTACCTTTTCACCACCATCACTTGACCTAGTTCCAATCTTGGTAATACGTGTATAGCCACCTCGACGCTCTGCATAACGGGGTGCCAAATCATCCACAAGTTTCTTGACTGCTTTACCTGTATACAAAACGCTCATGATACCTTCACGATCAACGGGACGACCCTTTTTTGCTTTGGTCACGAGTGGTTCGACAACACTACGCAATGCTTTTGCTTTTGCTTTGGTAGTGACGATAGCGCCATGCAATATCAAACTTTCTGCGAGATTTCGAAGCAATGCTTGTCGTGGAGCGCGTGTCCTTCCTAATTTTACTGTCTTTTTTTGGTGTCTCATATACTAAATTATGCTTCTTGGTCTGCAGTATCAGCCTTTTTTGCTCCCTTTTTTGCAGGAACAGATGCTGCAGTATCAAGAATCAAACTATAATGATCCATAAGGATCTTGGTAGCACGCTCAGTTGCCACTTTTGGTGTGATAGTACCGTTTGTCTCAATACGTATAGTGAGTTGTTCGTAATCTGTGACATCTCCCACACGTGTATTCTCCACACGATATCCAACATCCTTGATAGGTGAATAAAAAGAATCTACTAATACTGTGCCGAGGTCTAAATTTTTACCGTCTTTCTCAGATGCAGGCACATAACCGAGTCCTCTACCAATAGTCACTTCCATGGTGAAAGACTTATCACTGGTGAGTGTTGCTATTTTCAAATCTGTATTTATAATTTCGATATCTGCATTTTTTTCAAAATCTGCAGCTGTCACAGCTCCTTTGCCTTTTTTGGTGAGTGTGAGGACAATAGGAGTATCACTATGTGAAATAACAGCCAATTGTTTGAGATTCATTACAATTTCGACTACATCCTCGAGCACACCCTCAACAGCAGAAAATTCATGTTGAACACCTTCTATCTTTATTGCTTCTGCAGCAGCTCCCTCAATAGAGGAGAGAAGTACACGTCGTAAAGAGTTACCAATCGTCGTGCCATATCCTTGATGACATGGGGTGATTACTAATTCACCAACATTTGGGTTGTCTGTATCTCTGAATTCGATAGATGATGGTAATAAAATGTAATCCATATATATAAATTTATAGAGATTATCTCACGGAGAGATATCCCTCCTAATTAACGTGTTGAGTAATACTCAATGATGAGTTTTACATCAAACGTTCTCTCTAAATCTTTATCTTGTGGTTTACTCAAAACTTTGCCAGATTTTGCCGCTGCATCTACTGACAACCATGAAGGCAAATCTTGCTTTTGTAAACGCTCTTCAACCCCTTCGAACAATCGTTTCTTGGTCTTATTTTGTTTGAGGGCAACAATATCTCCCACCTGTACGATGTGTGATGGAATATTCATTTTTTTGCCATTGAGTGAAAAAAGACTGTGACTCACCATCTGACGTGCCTGTGCACGAGTCACGGCAAAACCAAGTTTGTACACAACATTGTCCATACGCATTTCAAGGATTTGTTGCAACATGACACCAGAATCTCCCGTAACAGCAGTAGCGCGTTCTATATAACGACGAAGTTGACCCTCACGGATATTATATACAAATTTTGCTTTTTGTTTTTCAAGCAATTGTTTACCATATGAAGATGTAGCACCCCCACGTTTGTTTGGACCATGAACGCCAGGAGCCTGATTGAGACGACGAGCAACCTTTGGTGCATTTGTTTTCAAACCAAGGTTTGTGCGGAAACGTCGTGCGATCTTATTTTTTGGACCAATATATCTACCCATAGTTTTTCTCTAAAATCGAAAATTAATATTATACTCTTCGTCTTTTTGGTGGACGACATCCATTGTGTGGAATAGGTGTAGTGTCTTTTACAGACAAAACATTTATACCATTGGTGTTGAATGCTCGAATAGCTCCTTCACGACCACCACCAATGCCCCGAACAAATACATTCACTTCTTTGAGACCATAAGGTTTCACTGCTTCGGCGACAGCTTTTACTACCATACTTGCTGCATATGGTGTTGATTTCTTTGGACCCTTGAATCCTGCTTTGCCAGCAGAACCCCAACCCAAAACATCACCATTTTGATCAGTAACTGTAATAATTGTGTTATTGAATGTTGCTTGAACGTATGCTCTACCATGAGATACTGATCGCAAATTTTGTTTCTTTTTTGATACTTTTTTAACGTTGTTAGCCATATAGTAACAATGATTTCACAGATTAATTTAGGTTTTTTGAGCTATTGGTTTTTTACCACTTACCGCAAGATTACGCTTGTTTCCACGCAACGTACGATTATTTGTCTTGGTGCGCTGTCCGTGACAAGGCAATCTCTTGGCATGGCGTGAACCTCGATATGATTTTATATCTTTCAAACGTTTAATATTTGAAGCTACTTCACGTCTCAAATCACCCTCTGTGGTAAGACCTTTTTCTACAAGATTACGAATTTTGTCCTCTTGTTCTTGGGTAAGGTCTTTCACACGTGTACTCTCTGACACCTGAGCTTGAGCCAAAATTCTCTTGGAAGTGGTAGGCCCGATACCATACACATAGGTCAAAGCAATGACGGATCTTTTTTCTTTTGGAATAGTTACACCTGCTACACGCATATGTTAATGTATATTAAATACCTTAATTACGCAGCTTTAGTTCGCTGCTTACTTCCTTGGCGTTGTTTATGTCGTGGATTCTTGCAAATGACATAACGCACACACCGACGGACGACTATCTTGCAATCTTTGCATCTCTTCTCTATTGAAGGTTGTACTTTCATAATATTTAAATAAAAAATCACCAACTACTGCCGCGATATCTTAGCTCCACCTACGAGGGTAGAGCTCCACCGCACTAGTTGAGATCTTTTTAAACAATTTAGAAACGAAACGTGATACGTCCTTTGGAAAGATCATAAGGCGTCAATTCTACGCGTACTTCATCTCCAACACTTAAGCGAATATTGTGTACTCGCAATTTGCCGGCCAGATGAGCAATGACCTCATGTTCGTTTTCCAATATGATTCGAAATTTTGCCCCTGGCAATAGTTCTTCAACTCTGCCACGGACTTCAATCACGTCATTATTCTTTCCCATGATTTTATGTAATTAGCGACACTATTTTAGCCTAAAATAAAAATAATGTCAAGGATTAAACGTGGATAAGGTTACTATATCAAAATTTTGCTTATTTTACCATAGTTCACTCAGAGCACCCTACGGTGCTGGGTTCATAACCAAAAGCCAATAAATTCCACAGCTATTGGCTATAAACCTTATACACCCAGTATTTATACAGAAAAAAATTCCAACTTACCATGACTGCAATTGCCCCGAGTCTAACAAGCCGGTAATCAAAATTCCATTGTCCGTTGAACAACCACATCGCCGCGACCGAAAATAAATAATTAAATCCAGCCAAGGTCAAAAACTTTGCCAACTGCTTATGTGGCATTTCCTTATTTTTGAATGACCAATACTTATTCAAACAAAAATTATACGTAAGTAAAAGAACTTGATTGACTACGACGGCAAAGACTGGCGTCCAGCCAAATTTTTCTTTAAACAGCACAAGTGTCCCCATGTCAAGAAAGAGACCAGAAAAACCTACAACAAAATATTTTGCAAATTGATGACGAAGTGACCACATGTATACAAAGCTTTTATGTGCCATACACATGTTATATACCAGGTATGCGTGCCCCACAGTCATCACTCATCACGCTATAATATTCATCAAATATCTCTGTGTCACTCAGAGGTCCTGATTCTCCTGTTTGCTCCAACGTAAGAAGTGATGTGGTATTATCAAATGTTGCCCTATAAAAAACTTTGTATGTCACGACTGATCCAAATCTTTCGTCAATACGTTGTTGCAAAACAGATAACTCAAGAGATTCATTTACAAGAGCTATGTCCAATAACTCATACACATTGAGGCTTATATCATAGCTAAAAGATTCTCCTGAATATGGAGAGTGAGCTACCACATATATATACAAACCATTCATAGCAGGATCACCACCGGGGAGAGATGAAACAACGGTATAATTTGTATACAGAGTATCAAACGCATGATCTACGTCACATGCATTGTAGATATGGACAAGAGGTATAGATAAATCCTGTGGTGCGAATACTCCTATTTCAATAGGGTCTGTATTACTTTGAGATAAGACATTTGATGATTCATCAGATACAAATTCCTCAACAGGTCTATTGTCATTTCCAAACCAATCTTGGGGACGTGCCAAACCAAATACTACCCACACTCCTGCTAAAACACAAAACAACAAAATACCTACGACAACAGAACGTATGCGTGCAGGTGTCATAGGGTCGAGATTATTTTGTTGTGTGGGAGATGATTGCTGCGAAGGTCTTTGAGGAGTGTAATTCATAAAAAAAATTATTCTAATATTGCTTTAATTCTTCTAACTCCCGCGCTACTTGCCTCTTCTTTTTGAATTTTGAAATGACCCAGAAGTCCAGTGTGTTCCACATGTGGGCCACCACAGATTTCCTTGCTAAAGGTAAGTGATGATGCATCGGCAAGAGGTTTTTGAGATGGATTACCAATTGAATAGACTTTTACCTTTTCACCATATCTATCTCCAAATAAACCTATGGCTCCACTTTCTTTTGCTTCGTCAACAGACATCTCAGAAAAACTCACAGGATAATCTTTTTGAATTGCAGAATTTACTAAATCCTCGACTTGTTTCTTTTGTTCATCAGTCATTTTGTCTGGATGCGAAAAGTCAAAACGTAGACGCTCTGCGGTGATATTACTTCCTTTTTGTCCGACATGATCACCCAAAACTTTGCGAAGCGCAGCATGAAGTAAATGGGTCGCAGTATGATACTTAGTAGACATCTCAGAAGTATCTGCCAAACCGCCTTTGAATTTTTGTTCTGCTCCAGCCCGAGAAAGTTCTTGATGTTTTCCAAATGCTTCATCAAATCCCTTTTTATCAATAGTAAGTCCTTGCTCATGAGCGAGTTCTTCCGTCATTTCATATGGAAAACCATATGTATCATATAATTTAAAAGCCTGTTTGCCAGAAATTTCTGCAATTTTATTTCCTGTCTTTTCTTCTGCCATTGCGAATCCTTGCAATAATTTCTCAAATTCTTTAATTCCCGACTCTAGTGTACTACGAAACTTTGTTTCTTCGGACTTTAATTCATTTAATATAAAATCATGTTTAGTAACTAAATCACTATACACATCTTTGTATGTATCAATATAGCCTTGTGCAACTTCTGACAGAAACAAATCTTTGATTCCAAGATCATTGCCATAGCGCACAGCACGACGAATCAGCCGGCGAGTAAAATATCCTTGGTCCTTGTTTAATGGCACAGCTCCATCTGCAATAAGAAATGTAGCTGCACGAATATGATCCAAAATAACACGAAACGCGTAGGTTTCCTTTTCCACATCACCATATTTCTTTCCCGTCATGCGTTCAAGAATACGACATGTGTTTGAAAAAAGATCTATGTTGAAAATATCAGGAGTATCTTGCAAAGCCATTGCCATACGTTCAAGTCCTCCACCAAAGTCAACATTTTGTTGTTGTAGTTCTTCAAACCCATGATCTGTCTTTTTGAATGCCATAAAAACATTATTGCCTATTTCAATAAACCGACCACAATCACAATTGACGTGACATGGTTGATCTGCCCACACTGACTTCTCATGCAATTTCAAATCTTCACCAAAATCCCAGAACATCTCACTGTCAGGACCTCCTGGTTCACCTACCGGCATGTTGTGTGGAACCCCCGCACGACTCCACCAATTTTTTTTCGCATCATAATAAAAAATTCTTCCACCTTGCATACCATCACGCTCAGGAAAATCTACAATATCAGCAGTAATACCTTTTGATTCAAATAACGTTTTCCACAATTCTGCGCTTGTCTTATCTTTTGACACATTACTTTCTTCATCACCACGAAAACACGTAATATACAATCTATGTGGATCAAGCCCTACAACATCCGTAAGAAAAGTCCACATCCATTGAATTTGTTCTTCTTTAAAATAGCTACCAAGTGACCAGTTTCCCAGCATTTCAAAAAAGGTTGTATGACGACTGTCCCCCACTTCATCCATATCTACCGCTCGAAAACATTTTTGTGAATCAGTAATTTTGTCTCCCATCGGATGTTTCTCGCCAAGTAAATAAGGCACCATTGGTTGCATACCCGAACCGGTAAACAGCGTCGTAGGATCATTCTCCGGTATGAGCAATGCTGAAGAAATAACGACATGCCCTTTTGATGCAAAAAAGTCTAAATATTTTTTTCTCAGCTCGTATGAGGTAATCATAACTTATAAATTCTTTAATGTATGAACGCCGAAATTAAATTCTTTCCATGATTCATGTATCTGCGAAAAACTCATATATTTTTTACCAGAGACACGCCTGTGTAAATGCGTAAACTTATTGCCAAGATATATTTCTGAAAAATTGTCCTTAGTATAATGTAAATCATTGTTTGTACCTTTATACACGTACCCTGCATCAAATGCGCGTTTGATCTCTGGAACAGCATCAATAGATAAATAGAAAACAAGGTATCCCATATCAAGCTCTTTACCTCCATTCAAATATCGATCAACATTCTCTCGTGCTATCATACGATCCACATTGATAGATGATACAATACCCATCGCGACAACACCACACAGCATGCTGGTATAAAAAAAATATCGAAATTTCCAATCAATACCAACACTTACGGCTGACAAGGCCAAAATAACCATACAAAAATAAATAAACCACTCTACATACAAACGTAATACTGTATATCCAAACACATCTTGATATATATTCATACGTTTAAGCGCAGACATAGCTATGACTCCTACCTGCACGATGAGCAAAATTTTGAGCAATTTCAATACCAGTGTACTACCGTGGAATACAGCACTACGATAGAAAAAAATAAGCATCACTGCAGCTAGGCCAATAACCCATGCGAGTTGAAAAAATCCACTGCGCGCGTATTCGGCAAACACAATGCCATGTTCTACAACAAAATCATGAGATCCAAATAGATAATTGAGCTGAATAAATACGAATGTCAAAAATAATATATTGACTAACGCGAGTACAATAGTCGTAATGGTATTATCTATCTTGAATGCTGAAAGCTTTTTGTCCCCGAGAGTATATGATGGGTCTATCACAACATACAAAAGACTACCCAAAAATATAGTAATCATAACTGATCTCACCACACGCCAGACTGTAGTCTCTTGTATAGTAAAATCAAACATATGCTGTGCCCATTCAGCAAACACCGCGTCGGCTTTCACAAACAAAGAACCAAAAATAATCAAAATAGGAATGGAAATGGCAATACCTATAGCTATCTTTTTATATAATTCACTACGTTTTTCTTTTTTTGAAGAAAAAAGATCTCGATACATGGCTCCCCATTTCATGAATGGTAAATCAATACTTCTCAAAATAGGTATATGAGAAAAAGAAAAAAGATACTTGGATGGATTCTTGAGTGTCAAAAGAATAGAAAAAATAAATAATAATACAGCAACAAACAACATAACCCAGTTACGCACGAAATTATTGTTGTACAATACGACATCCAAAGAAAAAACAAGTATAGGAATAAGTAAATACAATGCTTTTGGTTGATGAACTTGTTCACTCAAGGTCGTGAGTATGATGAAACCAAGCACATACAAGCCGACAAATAACGCAAAACCAATACCCGGTTGCACGTTCCAAAAAAATACGTCATACAGTAGTGCAATGGCAAATGCAAAAATTATATACACGACTCTCCAAGAACGTGTAAGTGTATGGTTCATGAGATTCATATGGACTTACTTAAAATATTTAAAACCAATAAAAATAATAATGCCCACAAGTAACAAAACTGGCCAGGTAGTGACGAGTAAACCAACGAGAAAATTTGGTTCATTCATACTATATATGATTAAAAAATATAAAAAATATCAGATGACTACCCCACCGCCAAGACATTCGTCATCTTTATATAAAACAGCAAACTGCCCTGGAGTCACTGCCCGCTGTGGTTCATCAAAATCAATTAGTAGTGCTGTCGTGCTGTCGTGCTGTCGTGCTCGAGTGATTTGTGCATTCTGCATTTTTTGTCTGTGTCTCAGTCTCACTTCACATTGTAACGGAAAAAGGGGTTCCCGTCCAGAAATCCAGTGCATGTCCAATACATGTGCCTCTCGTCTCCATAACAAAGGATCATCTTCATACCCAACTACAAGTTCATCAGTATCCAATCGCTTGTCAACGACAAATAAAGGCCTAGTATCACCATGTGTACCTTTTATTTTGCCACTTTCTACCCCAACATGTCTCTGGCCTATAGTATACAATGCCAACCCTTCGTGTTGACCAAGTATAGTACCATCAGAAAAAATAATATTCCCCTCTTGTACTTTGTCACCAATTTTGTCTTGCAAAAATGTCTTCATATCTACCTCACCAACAAAACAAATTCCCATACTCTCCTCTTTTTCTGCGGTTGGCAAATCAAATTTCTTTGCAAGCTCTCGTATTTCTTTTTTAGTGTAATCACCAATAGGAAATAAAACATGAGAAAGCTGACCCTGTGTAAGTTGATGCAAAAAATACGTCTGGTCCTTATTTGTATCTTTTGCCACTCGTAATTTATATTGTGCTACAGTGCTTGAGTGCTCATGTGCTAAAGTGACTGTAGCGTAGTGTCCAGTAGCCAACTTATCAAACCCTAACTCTCGCGCCTTATCTAACCAGACCCCAAACTTAATGTAACGGTTGCACATGACATCTGGATTTGGTGTACGACCTACTGCATACTCACTATACATATAATCCAATACCAACTCTTTGTACTCTTTGGTAAAATTTAATTTCAAAAGTGGTATACCAAGCTTGGCAGCCACACGCAGAGCATCTCTATAATCAGGCACCCAGCATGATTTGGCATATTCTTCATCATGTGTTGCGACATCAGAATCATCATAATTAACCGCAAACATACCAGTAACTTCATAACCAGCTTCAACAAGTAGAGCAGCGGCAACAGATGAGTCTACTCCACCACTCATGGCGACTAATATTTTCCCTTTTTCAAAATTCATAACACGTGATATCAGTATATCATTATAGTATCAAATAACAGATAAAAATCAATAAGAAAAGAACGCTCATAGAGCGTTCTTTTTGAAGATAATATGATTACGCATCCTTGCTCTTCAGATAACATTCTCGGCAGAGAATATTACTGGTATCTTTTGGCTGGAATGGCAATTGTGTAATCTTTGTGCCACATCCAGAACATGCAACGTCTACATCATACATTCTTCGTTCGCGACGAGAATCATCACGACGTGTCTGACGATGAGCACGATTGCAATCTGAGCAGTATACAGGACGGTCGCCTGATGGTTGGAATGGCAATTGTGAAATGTGAGCACCACATGTAGCACAATTGACATCTACATCAAACATTTGTCTATCGTTATTGTACATAACTTGTTCCCAATATATTTGAATAAAATTTCCGACCTTTGCCCCATATAAATATAGGGTCTCTTGGGAACGTTATATAGTTGACCTAAACGGCTTCGTGTATATTCGTTACCCAACGAGAAACAGTATACCAAATAAAATCTTTTTTGTCAATGGTATAATTCTCTTGATGTATACTTACAACCCTCTAAACAAAGGTACCCCCGTGCTAGGATTTGTTGGCACGTAAATAGTTCCTGCACGATTTTCAAGATTTTGTATATAGAGATAGTTCAAATAATTGGGTGTAAGACTCTGATTGATAATCTGCTGTGCATCACGCTGGCCCTCTGCTTCAATACGTTTGCGTTCTGCCTCTTTTTGTTCAGTCTGTAAGATGAAATCGTATCGCTGCGCTTCTTGTTCTGCTTGCAACTTTTGCTGGATACTTCCCGCTAAATCAGCTGGCAATTGCACATGGCGTAGCAAAACATCTTCAAGTTCTATACCTCTTGGTTCCAATTTCTTGGTGAGTTCTGTAATAATTTGTTGCACTGCTTCTTGGCGTTTTTCTGAGTAGATATCTTTTGCATCGTATTGCGCAATTACTTCACGTATAACTGCTCGAATTGCTGGGCGAATAATTGTCTCATCATACATAAATCCTACATCGCGATAAACGTCAGATGCTTTCTCTTCCATAAGATGGTAGAGGATAGTAATATCAAGATCAACACTCAAACCCTCTTTGGTCAATGCGGTAATCGCATCTGCCCCTTCACGTTCCCCTTCTCCTTGTGCGACACTCATTGTATAATCCTGTGTCCTAATACTCATCTTGGTAACTTTCTCCAACGGATTCTTCAAATGAAAACCTGAATGAAATTCATTATCTTGGACCTTACCAAAAAATGATCTTACACCTGTCTCACCAGCTTCTACGACGACCCAAAATGCACTTACAAAACTTAAGAATACGAAAAACAGTACGAGAAGTACTATCCAAAATCCTATTCTTCTCCCCCTCTTTGGATTAATTGTTTCCATAGGTTTTCCTGAATTAAAGTTAAATTTGCTAAATATTTTTTTGATATCAAAGTTATTGGTAGTTCCTTTTTTCTTTGCCTGTGAGAAAAAAATATACAATACAATAAACCCTAAAAAAATGAGAAACGTACTATTTACGATCAATCCTAATATAATAGAACCAAATCCCCCGACTGCGAGTGGATACTGACGAATCAATTGCTTGAAATCCATATGGCTAATTAATTATGTTCAATTTCTTCTTTCGATTTTTTAGACTCTTTTGTGTATGTTCCATCAAACTCATACCCTGCATATGTGGTCAAAACCAAAAGTTCAACATAACCAATATAGAGCATCCAATCTCCAAAATACATTGCATAACTTTTTACAAACAGAGGAACAGTGATAATCATATCCAATATAGTACCTGCAACAAGCGCTACTAGCCCAAGCATCAATCCTTTTTTGGTAGTAGGAGGATCGGCTTTGAAATACATCTTTGCCCATATGAGTACTATAGGAATTTCCAATATGTACCATGCAATATCTACACGAAACTCACTGTCTTTGAACCATGGCAAAAAAATGAGAATTGAAATAACGACGAAGATAATGACCCAGAGCATCGCTCCGTAGCCAAACGCGCGTTTGAGATTCATATGATAAATGGTTAAAATGGTTAAAATTGTCAAACTGTTAAATTGTTATCTTGCTAGGCATATTGCACAGCAATTTAACAATTTAGCAATGTAACAATGGTTTATATGTTGTCACTATTTTAATGTTGTTATGGGACGCGACTGTGTAATATAAAATTTTCCTTCAGCAAACGCCCATTCAATATCGCAGGGAAATCCATAATGATCTTCTATTTTCTTGCACATTTCTGCAACCTCTATAATCTGTTTGCCTGATAATTTTTGCTTATTACCATGTGACTCATCTAAATTTACCCAGACGTTTTGTACAGGCGGCTCCAGAGCCGCCACTTCACTTCTTTTCAACATTTTACTCTGATTCCCAATATTTACATCCAAAACCTGCATCGTGCTCTTACTTACCACGTACGAATCCGGTGTAATTTGTCCTGAAACAATAGCTTCACCCAGGCCCAAGCCAGCTTCAATAATCATCTGGTCTCTATCTTCGGTAACTGGATGCACAGTAAATGCAATGCCCGACACCGCTGATTGTACCATTTTTTGCACTACGACCGCAACAGACACATGCGCATCAATCAAATTTTTCTCATGGCGATAAAATATAGCGCGTGAAGTAAATAAAGATGACCAACATTCTTTCACTCTATCGACAACATTTTCTCGTGTTGTATTTAAATATGTTTCAAGTTCCCCTGCCCAACTTGCAATCAAAGAATCTTCGGCTGTTGCACTCGAACGAACCGCGACAAAGTCAGCGTTAAGTTTATCAAATGCTTCCCAAATTTCTTCTTTCAAATCTTCTGGCATCTCATGGTCATGAATTGTATCTCTAATAACTACACTCGCTTTTTCAATACTATTGGTATCTCCTATATTCACTTCTTTCAATCTCGCCTTTATTTCTATATTCAAATCTGTTTCTTCCAAAAATTTGTCAAAAGCACCAGCTAAAACTACAAACCCCGGCGGCACTGGAATACCAGCACCGTTCATTTCACCCAAAGAAGCACCTTTGCCTCCGGCTTCACTAACACTGTCTTTATTTATATCCTTAAAAAATTTGATATGTTTCATATTTTTCTTACCACTCCCTCGTTTGCATCCACCTCAACCACATCACCATCTTTAAATATTTTAGTCGCATTTTTTGTCCCAACTAAACATGGTATATTTAATTCTCTACTCACAATGGCAGCATGCGAAGTCAATCCACCAGTATCAGTCACTACAGCGAGAGATTTTTTCATGACAAAGACATATTCTGGGCTAGTCATCGGCGCTAATAATATTTCGCCATCCACAAAGCTATCTACTTTTGTCGGATCTAACAAAATCCTTACTTTGCCTTTTACCACTCCGCCATTACCTTTGCTAGCTACGATACCTTTAGCCTGCAATGCACCCTCTTCACTTTTGGAATCATACAATTGCCAAAAGAACTCTACCTGCTTGGCATCTAATTCCTCACATTCATGAAAAAATCTCACCCCAAATCCTTCTAATCTTTTCTGAAGTATATTGTGTAAATTTTCACCAACAATAATTTTTTCTATTTCATAATACCAAGCCGTATCTAATTCTTCCCACGTATAATTAAATCTCTTTTCAATTTCTTTGAGCATTACATCTTGATAATGCAAAACCATAAAAATATATTTTTTTCTTTCATCTTGCCAGCCCACGCCATCGCTGACCGCCTCAATAATTTCCCAAACTTCCTCAGACAAATTATATTTTTCTTTTAAAGCCATTTTTTGTTTTGGCAATTCAGACATCTTATTTTTCATTTCTTCTTCTATCTCAGACTTAATACTTGGTTTACGCTGTGCAAAAAAATCTACTGGCAAAACCTGTGTACCAGCATAACTATTTTTTAACCAAAAATATTGTTGCTGATGTTTCACCAGGTCATCACTCTTTTGCAAATCGATCTCTTCTTCTTGATAAAACGACAATCGTGTTGGAGCTGTCAAAACTTCCATAACACTAGCTAATTCTTTTTCATCAACAACAAATTGTTTTAAACTATCAATCAAATATTTATCTACACCATAGTTAGCTAGCTCTGGCACTGACCCGGATACCCAAAACTTTATATATATTTGATGAAAGTCATGCCATGTTTTTTTCAATTCATCATCAGATATTTTAGTTAAATCAGTTGTGTCAATTTTATTTTCAATAACGTTTAAATCTTTTACATAACCCTGCCACTCTTGATAAATTTCACTCCGTTTATCTTTTGGCAACATATACTTTAAAAAAACTTTCAAACCAGCTGCTCGGACATCGTCAGTATCGTTTATCCAAAACATGCGATTATTTTGAAATAACCATAATGTTTCTGACCAATTTTCTTCGTATTTCGCTCGAAAATATGTATAATGGACATGCGTAAAAACTGAACAATACAAAAATTTTCCTGGTACTGGTCCCCAATGAAAAATATTACCCTCAGGATCAAATGGCAAATTATTTTTTTCGTTGCTCATAATATTTTTTACCTTGTTCAATAAGTTCTACCTTTTCCCAACGTTTGTCATATGGCAAACCCAATTCCTTTCGTACTTTGATTATACGATCGAAATACGTGCGACAAATCGAAGGAGATTTTTCAAAAACATAGGCATCATGTACTCCTTCATAAAGACCACAATCAAAGACATCGGCATCTTTAATCAATTCATCATATTTATTTTTATTAAATACATGTTTATCACTATGATTTCGGACGGCCTGAACAATTATTTTAATCTCTTCTTTGCTAAACATTTTAGTTTTTTCTAGCATTTTTTTTGCAATTGGCGCACCTTTGTGTGCATGATCTGTTACCCTGCCAGTAGAATTGACATAAATATCATGCAAAGCGCAAATGACTTCAATCAGATCAATTTTTAGTCCTCGCTTTTGGCCCAAAATACGCCCAATCTGAATTACAGAAGAACTATGTTTTAATTCAAAAACTTTGCTCCATGAACGTTCTTTGTCTGACAATTTACTTTTTATAATTGTCTGCACCACCATCCTCTGAATTAGCTCTGATCGGGAAATATCATTGCCTTTAAAATGAGTATAGATTGGATTGTATGTATAGGACATAGAAATTAACTTTTATTAAATTTTTTTTCTAATAGTTCTTGGGTCTCTCCGGTAATCCATCTGGTAGTAATGCCTGGACTCAAATGATTGAAATCATGCGACTCCTCCCCTCCCTCTGTATCTACACGGAGATTGGCATAATCTACGACACGTACTCTTTTACAACCTTGACCTTGTATAAAATCAGCAAAATCCTGAACAGAGCTCTGGGGCATGTACTCATCGGGCGTCCCTCCAAGCAATCCTGTGGGAGTAATAAACATGCCGGACATATGAGGGAATCGAGACCAATCTGTCCCTCTAAATGTTGCCACGTTTGTTTGAAATTCTCGTACGTTTTGCTCTTCATCTGGAAGTCTATATAGTTTTTCTTTTTCCATCCATTGCAAAAATTTTCTCAAAATTTTTTCATCATAAGGGCCCGTCACACCGGCAAGAGAAACAAGGTTACCCACCTTACTTGCGAGCTCTGGCTTCTCTTCCAAAAGATGTACAAGTGATCTCAAAATAACATACATGCCATCTGAATGTCCCACGAAATGTACCCTATCAAAATTCTTTTCCAAAACGGACATAACTGTCAAAGCTTCTCTACCTAATTCTTCATAACTAAATGATCCATCTAAATATTCTTGCCCACGGTTACCAGCCTGCGCTTTCTTTTCTCTGCAGTGTACATATGTATCTGGTGCATCATCTGCTACTCGCAAACCAGGATGACGCGCAGTAAACACAGTCAAACCACTCTTGGTAAGACTTGGTACATACCGCTCTTCATATTTGACAGTCCCGTCGCCCGGAGAACCTGGACTCATAATAACCAGTTCTCTTTTTCTATCTTCATTCGGTGTATATAACTTCCCTTCAATTGATTGATCTCTTCCGTCTATACGCAACCATGTTGCCTCTGCAGAAATTGCATCCCCTTTCTCATCTCGTTCATATTCCAAAGGAAATGAAGAAGTGCGATCAACTGCATCGCCATATTCTGCCAAACGAGCCTCTACTATTTCTTCTGATGAACGAACATCTCCATGACCTGTCTCGGACATACAATAGAATTAGATAATTAATTTTTTCCAAATAACACCTAGACTCTGTATTACATCCTCGGCATTATAAAATGTACCATATGTTTTGTGTAATTCATCACCTGCCAAACCAACCAGATGTATGCCTGCCTTTGTCGCAAGGAGATTGTCATTGGTACATGACAAAGCGGCAATAGTTCCTGAGACAACATCTCCTGTCCCGCCTTTGGTCATCCCTACATTTCCTGTCCTATTTTCCCATAATTCTTTCCCATCACTCACATAGTCATATGCACCCTTCAAAAGTACAATGCCTCCATATTCTATTGCCATAGTTTTTACATGTTCGGGCACTGGCTTGCATTTGTAGACTTGTTCAAATTCACGAGAATGTGGCGTCAAAATAGTATTGTTATTGATCCACGCAGGATTGAGATGCCACATCGCAGTTGCATCAACTATTACTTTCTTATGTGCATATTTTGCCAGTAATATTTTGACAAGATCCACCGTCTCCTCTGTCTCGGCCATGCCTGGACCAATCAAAACTGCATCTACCATTTCTATGGTATTCCACAATTCATTTTCAAGTACTGGAATAAATACAGCTATATCTGATTTCAAATCTTCAATCAGATACCTATTGTTTGGTGTGGTATATACGTACACCATGTCTACGATCCGTGATGCAGTCTGCACAGTCATCATCAATGCTCCGTGAAATTTGTCTGATCCTGCAATTACCAAAAGACGTCCATTCTGACCCTTGTGGCTATGTACATCCGGCCGTTTCAATTGTTCAAAAATAGTCTTATCAATACTATACATATACATATATTGTGCTCTGTTGAGACAAAAAAGTCAATAACAAAAAACTACCGTATTGCCATAAGGCAAAAACGGTAGTCTATAATACATAATCTAAACTATTGTTTCTTCATGATAAGTATAGGGACGTCCGTAGAAAACCACTCACCACCATACCGTACACCATACAAACCTGCATTTTGTTCTATGATCTTGATAATGTCTTGGAATAGGGGGATATAGAATTTGAGTGGAATATTTTCCAGATCAAGACTCTCAAAATAATCGATCTCTTCCTTTTTCATCTTTTTATTTTTATAAAGTTTTACAAAATTATTCCACACGCCAGGAAAAGTACCTTGTTCTTTTTTGTAATCATACGCATTTTTGAACATAGGGGCCATGATTGTTTCCAAAATTGGTCTGTCTTTCTTTTTGGTCCTATAAAAATGCAATGCCTGTGCTAGATCACCCGGCTCACTATCATAACGAACAAAAGTCTTGATCATACACAGACCATCTGGCTTCAATATACGTGAAATATTTTTGACAAATTCTGGCTGGTCTTTTTTGAAGAGTACATTTATACAATAATCTCCGAGAATCAAATCGAATTTTTGTTTAGGATTCATTGTACGCCAATCTTCGGTAAGCAAAGTTTCTTTATATTTTTTTCGTTTCATGAGTGTCCCCATGGCTTCATAATTTTCTTTTCTATAATCTACTACCGTACAAGGCACTTTATATTTGGCATATAAATCACGAAATTCACTCGTCGAACCAAGCACCATAACATTTGGTTTTTTCTTTTTGCTAAGGATTTGTTTCAAGAAATCTTCATATACACGCATCTCTCCTGGAGATGGTCTATCAGGAGGGGTCCACTTACCCCAACTCGTAGCTATATTTTCTGTCCATGTTTTATTTTTTGAAGACATACAAAACATTATAATAATATATTAACGTTCTGAATCAGGAATATCATGGTCATTATAATCATCATTGCCTTTTGTATCATTTTTGTCAAAACGTATAATCTTGTCAGGCTGTAATTGACGTGGTCCACTATGTTGAGAAGGAGCCACAGCCACACTAGGTGTGTTTTCTCCTGACCCTGATGTTTTTTTCTTTTTTCTTCTACGTCTTTTTTTCTTTTTCGGTTGTTGATTATCAGTATGCATGACTTGATCTGAATTGAAGATAGGAGCCGTTGGTGACGTACGAGAGATATCAGACTTTTTTTCTGACAATACTTGAGGAGCTTGGGCATCTTTTTTCGATGCTGTGTCTTCTTCAAATTTCAACATGTAGTTGTCTGTTGGGTCTGTCTTTGGCAAGAGATCACTCAGAGAAATACTCTTTTGATGATTCTCTTGTTCTTCACTCTTTTGCGGAGTAGAAACAGTCTGTTTATTTTCATGAGGTCCATGAAAATCTTTCTTTTCTTCTTTTCTCTCTTCTTTTTTTCGCTCAGTCTTTTCTTGAGGTTCAGCTTCTTTAGGTTTTGGTTGGGACTGCACTGGTTGTTCTTGTCCAAGCTCTTGTCCAAGTTCATCTCCCTCACCCACGCCATCTTCATCATCAGACAAATCATCATCGCCCCTCATCTCAGCTTCCATACCACTCCAACGCAAAATTTTGTCTTCTATCACACTGCGTGGTTTGCTATATCGTTCGCGAGAAACACGTATGACTTTTTCTGCAGAGTCGGTAATAGAACCTATAGGAGGCAATGTAAGCGCGCTAAATGGTTGCGACGCAACACCGTCAATCATAAGTTTGAGCAATACTTGATACTTCGCCAAGTTCACGATATTTGTCTCGAGAAATGTAGGCTCGAATTCTTTTGCAAGCATTTCGGCGTCAGCACCACCAACACGAAACGTAACAATAGTACCCACGTTGCCAAATACTGCGTCAGCCACTATCTCATCAAGCTGAGCTACATATTGATGAGCCATGATGAGACTGAGACGATATTTTCGAGCTTCAGACAAAATATTGGCAAATGAAGGTGTGGCAAAATTTTGAAATTCATCAACATACAAAAAGAAATCCCTGCGTTGTGCTTCGGGTATATCTACACGTTCCATGGCAGCGAGCTGTAATTTGGTGATAAGCATGCCTCCGAGCAGACGACTATTGTCCTCACCAATACGACCTTTGGACAAATTCATGATAAATATCTTTTGTGTGTCCATGATGTCGCGCACATTGATAGTAGATTTCACCTGAGCAACCATGTTACGAATAACTGACGCGGACAAAAACTGACCAATTTTGTTTTGGATAGGAGCTACGGCCTCTTTTGCATACCGTGGTTCATAGTTGGCAAATTCATCATGCCAAAAAGCTTTGACCACAGGGTCTGTCAATTGCTTTACTACCTTACGACGATATGCCTTGTCAGCCAGCAGACGATTGATCCCAAGTAGTGTAGATCCTGGATAATCGAGCAAAGCCAAAATAGTATTATTCAAAATATATTCCATTCTTGAACTCCATACATCAGGCCATATCTTTTTGAAAATACCCATAAGCCCAGAAGCAACCAAATGCTTCTGTTCTTCACTCTGGACCTCAAACACATTGAACCCAATAGGGTTATTGACATCAGCAGGATTAAAATATACGACATCATTAATTCTATTTGAAGGTATGTAATTGATAATTTTTTCAGCAAAGTCACCATGTGGATCCACAATACCTACTCCGTGTCCTGCATAGATATCATGCAAAACCATGTTTTCCATCATCGTGGTCTTGCCCATACCTGTCTTGCCAATCACATACATATGACGGCGTCGGTCATCAGTCTTGATGCCAAATTTGGTCAAACGATTACGAAAATTGGTCTGCGCAAAAACACAGATTTCTTCTTTTTTCTGTTCACCGCCTTTTTGTTGTAGATTGCCTATTGGCATACAAAACAATAATAACTTATGACATACATAGTACAGTACAAGTATATCACACTATCTCACTCATGAAAAATATCTGCACTATATGTATACACGACAAGATGACCTTGTTTCCATTCATCCTCACCCAAACCCGCCTTTACACACAATGATGACAAAAAATCTTCTTTTCTAAAAAATTCTTCCCATACTTGTGGCAAATAGGTTGCACTATAATCCCCCTTTTCTATTATCACCCCGTCTACAAGTGGTCTTAATTTTTTTAATAAGTCTGTAGGAGCATTATATTCTAACTTTTTTGGTATTGTCAAAACAGAAATTTCAATATGAATATCTTTCAGTTCATCTTTTTCAAGTGGTTCAAAACGTGGATCGTCAAAAGCAGCGCTCAAAATATTTTCTCTGACAGCTTTATACAATTTTTCAATCGGCTCAATATAACCAATACACCCACGTAACTCTTCATGTTTATACAAGGTAACAAATACACCTCGTTTTTCTTTCAAAAAAGGACTATGCAACGTTGATTCATCAATAGTTATTTTTGATTGGGTTTCAAAAAAATGCTCGAGCGCTTGGCGAGCAATACCCAACAAATATCTTTGATCTTTTAAATCCATATTTTGTTAAGTATACAAAAAAACCGAAAAGAGGTAAAATAATACTTACTACAAAAACATTTAACCAAACTAGATACATATACGCAAAATTACTAAAAAATAAGACTTTTTTATATGGAGACAGAACATATATCACCCCAGGAGAGTAAATTAACCAGAGAACAAATTCTCCTTAATAATCCCGCTTTTCAAAGGTTGTGCAGAGGTTTTGAAATATACCAAAAAATATTACAGGATCCAGGGACTCCAAAAGGAATTGTCATAGACCGTATGCACACACTACAACAAGAAGTCTGGGACTATGAAAGTAACATTAACAGCCAAGAAAAAAAATGGGGTGGTCTAAAAAAACATAAAAAACGTGGGGCAGAGGAAGAAAAAGAAGACCCAGGTAAATTATTTTTGGAATATGCCTTGGGTCAAGCTGAGGCAGGCACATTTGATAAACAAGGATTCGCCCACAAAGCTGATGAACTATACTTAAATAGTTGGCTACTCGGCAATTGGGAACATAAAAAAGGTTTAGATGAAAATACAGGGCTTATTTATCTAAATGAAACTTTAGCTTATCATCAAGATAATCCTGATCAAATATCAATCCACATTCCTCCTACTTCAACAAAAAAAGAAAAAATAATTCCAAACATACTACAGGGATTAAAAGCACTTGCACAGGACATAAGAAATGGAGATATAAAAGCCAAAAAAATTAAATTAAAATCGTGGTTGCTTAATAAACAATTGGAACCACTAGTCAGAAATTTATTTGGAGATAATGAGGGACGTCTAGAATTTAATACATCTTCCAACGAAGAACCGGAAACAATCTCTACCCAAAAATTGGCGTTGATGTACAATGGTCAGTCGTTAGATGCATATTTACGACATGGCGAGATGCCAGAAGTGAGAGAAGTTGTATTGACACCTGATGATCTTTCACACTTTGACTGGGAAGAACAAAAAGGACAAATTACTCAAGTCGCGGCATAAAAAACAAACAACAGTACAGAGGCTGTTTTTTGTTCAAAAAAATTAAAATACCTGCACTGAAAAATATACAAAATCTCTCACATTCCTCAATCTACCAATCTACCTATAATACTTAGTATGTCTTCTTTTTTTGCTACTGGCAACATCTTGTGTAAATTAAACGCAAGTTGTTTTTGTTTCACCTTATCATCCAAAATTTGACGCACAACTTTTGCCAGATAGAGCCCATCTGCTGTCCGTTCATCTACGAGCATTGCAGCCCCCGCTTTCTCGAGAAAACGTACATTTTCTACCTGATGTCCCGGCTTCGGTATGAGAATAGCTGGTTTGCCAAGTGCAGCTATCTCGGTAAGCGATCCAAATCCCCCGCGCGAAATAACGATATCTGCTACTGCATACGCATGTTTCATCTCATGAGTGAAAAATTGGTGTACCTGATAATCATCATAAATTTTAACTGCACGCGTCACGAGTTCTTGAGGACGTTCTTTGCCAGATAGATGTATCACCTGAGCAAATCCCTTGAGATGCTGTACTGCCTCTACAATGAGCTGATTTACTTTGAGAGATCCAGTACCTCCACCTGTTGCAAATACAACAGGAATATCTTTTTTGAGATTAAATATACGTACAGCTTCTTCTCTACTCCCATGTAACAATTCTACACGAACTGGATTGCCTAGCCACTTGGTTTTCTTTTTTGAAAAATATTTCATCTGGTGTTCAAGAGATGTCGTAATCACGCGCGCACATGGAGTCATAAGTCTGTTGGCAAGCCCAACAACTACATCTTGCTGATGCACCCATGTGGGAATACCGAGAAACCATGCAGCGAAATGAAGAGGCACTGAAATAAAACCGCCTGCTGAAATACAGACATCTGGATTTTCTTTCCACAAAAGTTTAATTGATTGAAAAAAACCAATAATAATTCTACCTATATCTATTATATTCCACAACGATATATATCGACGAAATTTACCCGAAGAAAGAGACACAAAACGCATATCCGCTTCTTCGACAAGGTCTTTTTCTGGACCACGCCTAGTTCCTACCCAAAGAAATTGAGCATCTACATGTTTTTCTTGAATAATGTCTTTTATAGCGAGGAGTGGTGTGACTGGTCCAAGTGTACCACCACCGGAGAATATGATTTTCATAATGAGTTATATGCTATATAGGTTATATACTATTATATTTACTTACATTCATAATCATCCCCATACCGACCATACCAATCATAAGTGCAGAGCCTCCATGACTCACAAATGGCAAAGGCACGCCCGTAAGTGGCAAGAGACCAACCATGGCGCCAATATTGAGAAGTGACTGAATGATAAACCAACTCATAATCCCCCCGACAAGCAGTCTGCCAAATCCATCACTATATTTTGCGATACGCAATCCCCTCAGTATGATAAGCACAAATAATAACAAAAATAATGTGATAATGACAAATCCCAACTCTTCTGCTGCAATAGCAAATATACTATCAGCATGAACTTCAGGCAAATACTGAAACTTCTGACGTGAATGTCCGAGACCAAGGCCTAACCAACCTCCTGAACCAATTGCCAAAAAAGCTTGATTGATCTGGTACCCTTGACCTTGGGGATCCAACTCTGGATGCAAAAAAGTAGTGAAACGCTCCGCACGATAAGGCGCAGCCAAAATAATAATTCCAAAACCGATAACTGCAGCCAAACCGAGTAATGCGAGATGTGAAAGACGTGCATCAGCCAAAAAAAGCAAGACAATCAATACACTAAATAAAATAAACGTAGTACCAACATCTGGCTGTAATACAATCAGTACAATAGGAATCATCCCCACACCAAGCGCAACCAAAAAACCATGTTTGAAATCATATATGCGCTTTGACATATTGGACAAAAAAGCAGCCATAAAAATAATGAGAGTCAATTTGGCTGCTTCTGCAGGCTGAAATGAATGACCCCCAATAGCAATCCAACTATGTGAGCCGGTATTGTGCGTGGAGCCTATGCCAGGAATAAACGGGAGAAGAAGCAACACAATGCCCGCGATAAAAATAAAAAAAGAGTATTTTTTCCATATATGATAATCAATCTTGGCTGCTATCAAAAATAATATAACCCCAGGAATAACACCGAGCAATAATTGACGTTTGATAAAAAAATAAGGATCCTGAAATCTTTCGAGTCCTACCGCAACTCCAGCAGAACTCAAAATAAGCAACCCAAACAAAACAAGAATTAAAAAATATGTGAGGAGCACATAATCAGCTGATCTCGTAGTATCTCGCATACACCAGAGTCTATATAGTTAGATATTCAAAAATACTAACAAAAATGAGGCTATAACAATAAAAATCTGACACAAACAGGTAATAAAATTCAATATCTGAGCCATGAATTTATCCTTGCGATACAATATCCATCCCAAAAGCGCATTGATAATCAAAATAAAAAATCCCAAAAAAGGGGCATAAAACACTTTCCAACTTTCTCCTATGGCATCCACACCAAACAAAATATTGTAATGGAGAAAAGCCTGTTCACTTGTCTGGGGCATCTGGACCCATAGCCACACCCAGCTAAATATATTGAGTAGCAAGGCAACACCCAATAATATACCGACAGGTACATTGAGAAAATATAGCTTGAGCGGATACAGACGAAATTTCATAAAAATGATAAAAGATTCAATAAGAGACATATGGATATGTCTTCTTGCTTCCTACCCCAAAGTATACGCCAAAATAGCCCTATTGACAAGAAAAAGCAAAAGCGTTATACTAATCCCACTTCCATTTTCTTGGGCCTTTATAGGCTGAGAATCTAATTTTCTACAACTTAAAACCAAACTACTATGTCACATAAAAAGGCAGGTGGTTCCACCCGGTTGGGACGAGATTCACAACCACAGTACCTCGGTGTCAAGGTCGGAGACGGCCAAACAGTGAGATCAGGTATGGTGCTCGTCCGACAACGTGGGACAAAGATCCACCCAGGAAAAAATGTCAAAAAAGGAAAAGATGATACGCTTCTCGCAGGATTGGCAGGCACTATCAAATTCCAAACAAAAAAAAGAAAACGATTTGATGGTTCTCTCCGTACTGCAAAGTACATCCATGTCATGACCGCATAACTAAATCCGCCGAAGAGGCGGATTTTTCTAATTTTGAATTTTTAATTTAAAATTTTTAAACAATTATAAATTTCAAATTACAGATTATGAATACACGGGATATATCATTTCAAAAAAAATATATATCAATCAAATATCGCGATGATTCAGACACATCCGTCATCGACGAATTTTTTGTTGACCACATGTACCGATCGCTTGATTCAATAATATCCAATATTCAATATCCAATAATTGATGTTGGCGCGCATATTGGTGTATTTTCATTATATGCTCGTACGCTTAATCCTAATGTGAAAATAATCGCGCTTGAACCACATCCAGACAATATACAATTATTTGAACAAAATAGCTCACTCAATCTTTTAAAAAATGTACACCTACTCCCCTATGCCTTGAGTGATAGTGTTGAAACGAGAATAAAACTATTTATTTCTAAAAATTCGCACAACCATACTACTTCGTCAGATCACTCAACCAGTTCATCCTCTGATCATATTCAGGTTCGTACCATATCATTCGATAAACTCATAGAAAAAGAACATATCGATACCATAGGTTTACTGAAAATGGATATTGAAGGCGCGGAATTTGATATTTTGAAATCTTTCGATCTTTCGATCTTTCGATCAATCCAATATATGGCAGTGGAGTATCATGAAACGCAAAAAAATAAACGTGTTAACTTAGAAAATATACTCCGTGAACACGGATTTTCCGTTGAACATTTCCCCAATAAGTTTGATAAAAAGTTTGGTCTACTTCTCGGAAGGAACAAACGAATCCAAAATTAAATAAATAAAAACAGCCTACTTCATGTAAGCTGTTTTTTTGTGCCCTCCTTTTTTCCTCCTTTTTGTGGGCACATTAATGACGACGTGGTCGTTCGTTAATGCAACGATACACCCAATCAAGTGCACCCTCCACACCGTTGACCAGCAGGATCGGATGCGCCTGCAATATCAGCTCACACTCATATCGCTCTTGGAGCTCACGAGCGTGTTGAAGTCTTGCTTCCCATTCGCACTCTGGGAAGTCTTGAACCGAATCATCGACCTGCTTCTGGTCCTGATGCAGGTAGTGAATAGGTGCCTCGAATCCGGCTTTCTGAACAAGTCCTTGTAGCTCACGAGCCGAAGTCACGTCTGAGAACATGACAAACGCTACACCAAGATCATGAACACGAGCGATGACATCAGACGGGTCAAGCCGGTAGACCCGTCCGAACAGCCGGTGCTCCATCCACCCTTGCGGGAGTGAATTTTCATCGGCCTCTTTTGGGGTTGGTGTGCCCTTCTTGCAGTACGCCCGACCCCAACCCTGGAGAGCAAACGGTGCATCTTGCACAACGTCCCGAAGGACGCCCGTGGCCGCAACCACGATATGCAGGATGCCGGCAGCTCCAGTAAAATCTTTGCGAGGCGATGGACCATTCGCCTGCATGATCAACCGAAACTGTTTCACTGCCAGATCAACGCGCTCGTTGATGATAATATAGTCTGGGACGTACTGTCCTGTCGCCAAACTTTCATAAATCCTCTCACGGATCACGAGCCTACGAAGCCCTCCACGAGCAAAGAGGAGCTCTCGCATGCTAGGAGTCAAGTCACGGTGGATGAACACCTCCACAACATGATCCCTACCGAGCAATTCCTCAAGTTGTCTGCGTGCCCCCGCATGCACGCTCACCAAAATAGCATTTCTGCCACTGTTGAGAATCTGCTTGATCTCTTCTACGTCAACGCCATACAACAACGAACCATTAGTGGCGTAGACGAGAAAACGACTGTTATCTTTGAAATTGACCAACGACGGGTGTGCGTAGGCGTCCTCATTCGGGTCTCCACTCCGAATAGGACGCGTCGTCGCTTTTTTAAGTACAACGACATTTGGCATGGTAGCAGCAATCGCCGCAACCACTGTTGACTTTCCCGCGCCGGATGCTCCGGCGACGAGATAGAGCTTTCCCGTAGCCATGAGTTTCCTCCGTGCGGAAATCTAAAAAAGAGCCCAAACCTTTTGGACCCCGCAGAAAGAAGAAAAAAAGAATCCCGATCGAGTCGGAATTCTTTTGGTTGTTACTACTAGATTGTAGAAGTAAATCTTATGTATTTTCTTTGTATATAACAAAAACTCTCTGCGCGAGCCAAAAGGAAAATTCATAAGATTTAAAGATACATGACTTTATCACAAAAATAGACCTTTGTCAAGGGTCTATTTATTCAAGTTTATTCAAGTTATATTTACTCTATATTAGTTGAGATTCTTCAAAAATTTCTCTATTTCACTACTATATTTGCTCAAAAAAAATTTCACGTCAGCGGAATATAGTTCTGGTGTTTTTTGTATTTCTTCTTGCAACTGATCGTACGGAATAAAAATCAAACCAGCCGCTTCCCTATCAGCAGGCTTGAGTGAACCGTTATAAATACCCAAATAAAAAAAATATTTGTTACCAATCAAAACTTTTTCAGTTCCAAATATCTTTTCTAGATTTACTGAATGGCTATCAATAAACTGCAGTATAGCGGTAGTGCCGATTTTACTTTTCAAAAGTTTATAAGTCTTTTGGAATTCATCAAAATCAAATGTAACAATAGACGGCACATTTAATTCCTCCAATGTTTCAACCATGACTGTATAATTGGGTGTATCACCAAATTTTATATGTCCGCCCATGGTCTTGTCTAAAAGTCCGGGGTTGTGTTTTTTGCGATATGATCTTTTTTGCAAAATAACATCGCTTTCTGGAGTAAAAAGAAAAATATCAGCAATCGCCGCGGCTCGTGTTGGCTTGCCAGTCTTTTTGTACACCTCAATTTGATCATCATAAAATTCATCTCGATCCATCGGGATTTGCTGATCAAGATCAGTGAGTTGATATGTAGTGATGATTTCAGACATAACCTCTTCAAAATTAGTCAAAATGTTGTAAAAAATTTTTAATTTCCTTTTCGTATCTTTTCAAATAAAAATGCAAATCCCCAGTAAAATTTTGCGGTTGTGCATCCATTTCTTTTTTCAAAATATCAAGGCCATAATTCAATACACCACTCGCCTCTCTATCGACAGCTTTCGTAGCTCCGCCATAGACTCCGATATAGAGATGAACCTTGTGCGGCATACTATACTTTTCACCACCAATGACTCTTTCTAATTCAAAAATTTTATGATCGAGTTCTTCAATGACAGCAATGTTATCAAGGTACGTCTCTAATAATTTATAAGTCTTTTTGAAATCACCTTCATTGCGAAGTACAATAGATGGCACACGCAACTCCTGTACTGTTTCAACCATTACAGTATAACCTGGTGAGTTGCCATAGGTAATATGGCCACCAATAGCCTTATCTATAAGAAAAGGATTATGAATTTTATGATGTGAACGTTTTTGCAAAATAATTTCACGGTCTTTGTTAAACAGCAAAACAGCAACGACTTCAACAATTTTATCCGCCTTGCCGGTTTTTTTGATAGTTTTTATTTGTTCATCATAAAATTTATCACGATCCATAGGGAACGCGATTTCTGGCTCACGTACTTCATAAATTGTAATATCTTCTACCATATACATAATAAAATATCATAATACCTCAAAAATTTCAAGTTCCAACTAAATCTGATATACTATATTACGGTAAATAAATCTATTCACTGTTTATTGCTCACTATATGCAAACATACCTCATCACACTCATCACTGCGGTATTTTTCCAAATTATAGGTGTACTTGGCATTTTTTTTATACTCGGATTTGTACATTCCAAACTCCAATATTGGACACATACAAATTACCGACGTACGCTCGGATGGAAAGGAATCCTCTGGACTGCATGGATTGGCACACCTATCCATGAAATTGGCCACGCTTTTTTTGCCAAGCTATTCCGACACAAGATAACCAATATTACTATTTTCAGACCAGATGAAGCGTCAGGCAACCTTGGACATGTCGATCACCTATACAATCCCAAGAGTCTTTACCAACGAATTGGCAATTTTTTCATTGGAGCTGCGCCCATGATATTTGGATCTCTAGTACTCATCATATTTCTATATTTTTTTGTACCAAATGGAAAAGATGTGTTTCAACCTTTGGCAGAAAATACACAAACTATATCAGGACTTATACACGCAATTATATCATCTCTAAAAAATTTATTTTCTTCTACAAATATATCTACATGGAATTTTTGGCTTTTTTTGTATGTATCGTTTGCTATTAGTTCTCACATGGCACCAAGCGGACAAGATCAAAAAGGCATGTGGAAAGGATTCGCATGGCTGGTAGTAGTAGCAATAGTGATCAATGCAATCACCTTATCTCTCGGAGTAGATATCACCCATTATGTACTCAAAGTAACCCAATATATGGGAGTTTTGATAGCAATTTTTATATATGCGCTCATGTTATCATTCTTACATCTTATATTGTCATCAATACTTCTCATATTCAAAAGATAACCAAACAAAACAAAGACGACCTTACCATGGTCGTCTTTTTTGATGATAAAAATTTAACGTCCAAGAGAGCTGAGAAGATCTCTACGATGTTCTTCTTCATCCATAAGAATATCTTCGAGTACGCGACGGACGCCATACTCGCCCATCTCGTCAGCTTGTTTTATACGCTCTTTGTAGCGAGATATAGCGAGCTCTTCTCCGCCGAGATCCTGTTCAAGCATGTGTTTGGAATCTTCTGAAACAAGTCTCTCCTCGACATTGATAGTAGGCACACCCCCAAGATCACAGACGAGTTGGGAAATCAGTACTGCATGTCCCATTTCTTCGTTGGAATGAATTATCAGTTCTTTGGAAATAGCATCATACTCTGGACCAGTGATAGCTGTAGCATGTTGTACGTATTGGACTGCAGCAGCATATTCCCATTCTAGGTCTTTGTTGAGTTCTGCAATAAATGCTTCTTTTGTCATAGACTCAATAAATTATGTAAATAAAACTAAGTTTAGTGTAATATGAAATAAATTTAGTGTCAATATAACGTATGTAAACAATATGTATGATAGAAATTAGCAATACTTAACCAAAAATTTTCTCTAAAATTTTTAACGCACTGATATTTTGTGGATTAATTACTATTTTTTTTGCTTCTTCTACCGTAAGCCATTTGGTATCAAAAAACTCTTGAGAGTCAATAATAAAATTCTTTCCATCTGTTGGTACCAGATACCAAACATCAAAATGTTTTTTACATGGTTGTTTCTGATTTTCTATTGGAGTAATAGTCAAAAAAAATGGTATCTGAATATCCTTAAAAAAATCTTTTACTCCGAGTTCCTCATGAATCTCTCTATTCAATGATTCAAAAACAGTTTCTCCCTTATCAACGTGTCCACCTGGCGATAACCACAAACCAGATTTCTTGTGATGTACTAGGAATACCTTTTTGACTTGTATGTTATAAGGCAAAAAATAAACACAAAAATGATTCTGTGAATTTTCATCGCGCGTTAGTAATCCTTCTCTCAACCTCTCTATATACTCATGGTATACATCTTCACTACTACAAATATCTTGTTCTATTATATGTGCTATTGAATCCACAGTTCTCATAAAATATATAAAAACAAGATGACTAAAGACTTATATGTTTGTGCAAAATTGGCGGAGAGTGAGGGATTTGAACCCTCGAGGCCCTTTCGAGCCTACCGCCTTTCCAAGGCGGCGCACTAGACCACTATGCGAACTCTCCAATTGTATCTTGTAACAAAAATTTTATTCTTTCTCTTCCTTTGCCGGTCTTTAAAAATAGCTCTTCTTTTCTCGCGTCTTTCTTTGAATTAAAAACCTCATAGTAGACCAACCTCCAAGGTATTCCTTTTAACGTAAAATCACTTTTGCCAGAATTATGTTCAGCCAATCTTTTCTTTAAATCATTTGAATATCCTATATATTTTTTTCTTAGAGTATCACTATAAATAATATAAACGTAGTAATTCATAAAAAAGAAAGACCACCCCGCCCCAGGCGGGTCCGCCTAGGGCGGATATGCGAACTCTCCCTGTGACCTCTTGTTAAAGTATGATCAGAATATCAAACTATAATAAAAAAATCAACTCTAGAAACATAGGGTTGATTAATATTTTTCATTCACCAGAAAATTAGCTCTTTCTAAATTCTTTGATAATATCCATTGCTGTGGACACATCATCCACAATTTCGTACAATTCATCATCTTCGTCATTGATAGTCTCAAAATTGTGTACAAAAATCTTTTTTATAAAACCATGCAATGGCTCCCAAAAGTCGTGACCATAGAGTATAATAGGTACTTTTTGCATCTTCTTGGTCTGAATAAGTGTGAGCACTTCAAATAATTGGTGCAATGTACCGAACCCTCCGGGGAAAAATACAAACGCTTTGGATGGTGCGGTGAGGATAAGCTTGCGCGTAAACGGAAATTGGAATCCAATAGCGCGCTTCACATACGGATTCACCCTCTCCCGAGATCCAAACTTCATATTAACGCCAATAGAATCTCCACCATTTTCAAATGCGCCTTTGTTTGCTGCTTCCATAATACCAGGACCACCACCAGTGACCGTTGCAAAACCATTTTCAGCAAGTTGCTGACCAAGCGCGTATGCTGCATCATAATATTGGGAATCTACATGTACACTCTTGGTACCCAAAACAGTGACATCCTCGACAAGACCTGTCAAAAATTCAAAACCCTCGACAAGCTCTGCCATAATACGAAATACTTTCCAATCAACCTGACCCTCACAATGGAAACTCGAGGGAGAAAGTTCACATACAGGTTTACGATCCTTGGTATCCTTGATATATGCGTATGCTTCCTGCGCACTATCTACTACATGCCAGTCATCTATATCTCGAGAGGGTACAGAGCCAATAGCGCATGATTTTTCTTTCAAAAAAGATATGAGTGGATTCCAATAGTCTGAGCCTACAAGAACAATAGGACTTCTTTCCATCTTGTGAAGTTCCATGAGATCAACAACCTCAAAAAATTCATCCATGGTACCAAACCCACCGGGGAAATACACAAATGCATTCGCAGGTGATGTGAGCATCACTTTTCGTGTAAAAAAATAATAGAATGCTGTAGACTCTCTTACATAGGGATTGATACGCTGTTCAAACGGAAGTTGGATATTGATACCAACAGACTTTCCTCCAACTTCAAATGCACCTCGATTTGCCGCTTCCATGACTCCCGGTCCCCCACCAGTAAGCGTGGTAAATCCATTTTTCCCGAGCAGTACACCTAGGTCACGAGCAATTTGATAATACGAATCATCTTCTTTAAATCGTGCAGACCCAAGCACGGTGACCTCACGCTCCAACTTGGACAAAAATTGATACCCTTCAACAAATTCTGCCATGATACGAAAAATACGCCATGACTCACGGTAATCACCCGACTCATTTAAGGCATATGAAAAATCCTTTTGAGATTCTTGTTGAATTTTTTTTTGTTTTTCTTCTTTCATAATTATCTATTAACATCAAAGTCTTTCGATAGTGTGTCCTAATTGAAGTACATGTTCTTCATCAAGTCTCTTTCCTATAATTTGTAACCCTACGGGCAGGCCACTTTTTGTATTGCCTACGGGTACAGAAACTGCAGGCAAACCAGCTACACTAGCTGGTGCAACAAATACATCAGCCAAATACATGGCGAGTACATCATCTTTTTTCTCACCAATTTTGAAAGCAGGAAATGGAGACGTCGGCGTAATAAGTAAATCAACCTCTTCAAATACACGCTCGAAGTCCTGTCTAATGAGCGTACGAACTTTTTGTGCTTTGCGATAATATGCATCATAATAACCTGCAGACAATGCATAGGTACCAATCATAATACGACGCTTCACTTCTTCAGGAAGTCCTTGCGCGCGAGATCGTGCATACACATCATAGAGATTATCTGCTTGCGCTTGTACACCGTAACGAACACCATCAATGCGACCCAAATTTGAACTGTCTTCACTCGGTACAACAATATAATAAACAGGGATGGCATACTTCGTATATGGCAAACTCACTTCAACAATTTGGCAATTTGGCAATTTGGCAATTTCATTAATTTTATTTTCAACAATAGTCTTTGTTTCTTCGTCCATTCCTTCTAAGTCAAAATATTCTTTTGGAATGCCAATTTTCAATTTTTGCTTACTGTTTGCTGTTAACTGTTTACTATATTCAGGAACTTCGTTATCAACTGTCGTCGCATCTTTTTCATCTCTTCCTGCCATGACTTCTTCCAAAATCGCAATATCTTCTACTGTTTTTGCCATAGGTCCTACCGTATCGAGCGAAGAAGCCATGGGCATAATGCCATAACGAGAATTCCTGCCATAACTCGGACGAAGCCCTGCTATACCACACAAACTCGCTGGTTGGCGGATAGATCCACCAGTATCTTCACCAATTGAAAAAATACACATATGATCTGCAACAGATGCAGCAGATCCACCAGATGAACCACCTGCAACACGATCAAGATCATATGGATTACGCACTGGTCCATACATGCTATTTTCATTACTCGCACCATGTCCAAACGCATCACAATTTGTCTTGCCTACTAACACGGCTCCCTGCTTACGAATATTACTAATTACAGTAGCATCAAATGACGGAACATAGTTATCCAAAATTTTTGCAGATGCAGTAGAACGAACATCGGCAACATCTATCGCATCTTTGACAGAAAATGGGATACCCGTGAGCATTTTTTGTTTTTTATTTGCAATCATTTCATCAGCTATCTGTGCTTCTTCTAAAGCCAAGTCTTCGGTCACTGTAATAAATGCATTGATATCTTTGTTTCGCTTTTTTATCCGAGCCAAACAAGCCTTGGTAAGCTCAACCGAAGAAAAGTCTCCCTTTTTGAGACCATCATAGGCTTGTTTAATTGTTAGTTCGTTAATATTCATAACACTGATTACACAGATTAGGGAATGAATTCACTGATTCAATTTGATGTTTCTTTCAGTGTAATCTTTTATAAATCAGTGGAATCAGTGTTATCAAAAACAGCCTTCACCTTCAATAAATTTCCATGCGCGCTCGGAAATTGACTTATTATTTTTCCCCTTGCTTCTTTACTACAATCTTCCACGACATCCTCCCGAACAACATCTTCAAGCCCTGTTACCTGGCATGTTTCCTCTACTCCTTCGGTATCTACTTCGTTCAATACTTCAATGTAATCCAAAACAACCGAGAGTTGCTCGGCATACATAGTTTTTTCTTTTTCTGTAAGCTCCAGACGAGCTAATTTTGCTATATGTTCAATTTCTTGCGAGGTAAGCTTCATAATGTGATTATTGTATCAAAATCCGCATGTTTAGGCAAACCTTATCAATATTTCCCTGAGTGTTTATCACACACCCTTAAGTCCACACAACAAATCACCCTAGAATATAGGGTGATTTTGATTACACATCTCTAAAATTGTCACTTCAATGCGAGTACTTCTTTCACAAGCACGATATCTTGATCTATTTTTTTGATTATTTCTTCTGTCGTCTCAAACCACTCCAACTCACTTACTTTTTGCACAGGATCAACTTCTACATATTTACCATACAAATCTCCATCAAATCCAATAATATATACTTCAACTTTCCATGGGTCATGCTGAATAACAAGGGCTGATGTATATTTTTTGTGATTGACAAATGCCCAAGCTGCGTATACGCCACTCGAAAATTTTACATCTTTGCGTATGCAATCAAGATTGGCAGTCGGGTATCCATATGATCGCCCGAGGCCATCACCATGTATGACGATACCATGTATCATATTATTTTATTCTAATATGGTTATGGCGCGTGCAAGCCCATTGTCAATATAATCATCTGGTGCAGTACCTTCTGTGCCTTCCTTTTGTATGAACATATCTTGCATTTCTTCATCAGGAGTTATACCAACATCATTTATTTGTCTCTCTTTTGGAGTGAGCCATTCAGCTACAGTCAACTTGAGTGCTGATCCATCTGACAACACTTCAAACTCCTGGACAGAACCTTTGCCAAATGTTGTCTCACCAATGATAGTCGCTACACCATAGTCCTGCAAAGCTCCTGCAATAATTTCTGCGCCAGAAGCAGTCCCTCCATCAATAAGTACCACGGTCGGTATACCAACAAATCTATGCTTACCTTCTTCGGCACCATAGGTATCTTCCTTGCCACTATTGAATCGCTCGCGCACGATAACACCTTTGTCAATCCATTCGGCTGCTATGCGCACTGAGGTATCCAAATAACCACCAGGATTATTTCTCACATCAAGCACAATACCTTTGGGAGATTCAAGTAAAATATCCTTGACAGCTTTGTCAAATTCCTGCCATGTATTATCATTGATATAACCCACGCGAAGATATACAATATCGTTTTGTTTTTTCTCCCATGTCACACTAGACACGCTAATCGTATCTCTCACAATCACCACATCATGCAATGTCTCAAGTCCATTGTCTGTAATAGCAAGGGTAACTTCTGTCCCTCTCTTCCCTCTAATTTTGAGCACTGCTTCCTCGACGCTCATATCAACAGTATCTTGGCCGTCTATTGCCATAATTTTGTCACCTGTATGAAGACCCGCTTGTTCTGCAGGAGAACCAGGCAAAGGTGCTATGATAATCAATTGATCATCACGCAATCCAATTTCGGCCCCAATTCCTTCAAACTCCCCTGACAAATCACGGGTAAACTCCTGAGCCTTTGCTGGAGGAAAATAGGTTGAATATGGATCACCCAATCCTGCCACAAGGCCTTCGAGTGAACCATAGAACAAAGCAACATCATCCACTGGCTGCTTGACATAATTTTGTTTTATCTTGTCCCAGACATCCCAATACTGTTCAAACTCAACTTCAGAAGAATGGGTTTTATTGTAAAGACCCACTACCTTATTGATCTGTATATTTCCTTCATCATCAAATAGTGTTGTGCTTACTTTGTGTGTGATACCTACGACCACACCCAAACCAAATAAAAAAAATCCCGTAACAACCAAAGCTATATTTTTTGCACGATGACTTGTATATATTTGTTGTTCCATATGTAGTTATTCTACACGAGTGATAGAAGCTCCAATAGAAATCAATTTACTTGTGAGATCTTCATATCCGCGCTCTATAGGATAAGAATTTCGCAACACAGATGTGCCTTTTGCCGCAAGCATAGCGATAAGCACTGCCACTGCTGGACGAATAGCTGGCGGGCACATGAGTTCATTTGCCTTGAGCTTTGTAGGTCCCTCGACAAATACTCTATGGGGGTCGAGTAGTGTAATCTGAGCTCCTAATTTTTGTAATTCAAGATAATAAATAGCGCGATTCTCATATACCCAATCATGCACAAGTGTCCGTCCTTTTGCCTGTGTAAGCATGGGAACGAAAAAGGGTAGATTGTCTATATTGAGTCCGGGGAAAGGTCTCCCATATACTTTGTCAGGTAACGCGACAAGATGGGAAGGTTTCAAAACGACATCTACGATAGTAAATTTACCATTCTTGGACACCCTTTTATTTTTGAGGCTAAATTGTTGCCCCATGACTGACAATTTTTCTAATTCAAGCTCAAGAAAATCCAATGGACATTGTCTAACGGTAATGGGTGACTTCGTCGTGACACCAAGTGCAATGAGACTCATCGCGACAATAGGATCTGGCATTACTGGATACGCAGAAACACTATGTAACTTTTTAGTACCCTTGATAGTAAGTGTCGTTGTCCCTATCCCCTCAACATGTGCGCCTGCTGCCTGCAAAAAATAACACAGATCCTGCACCATATAATTTGATGAAGCAAATTTGATCGTGGTGACCCCAGGAGCAAGCACAGCAGCCATGATTGCATTTTCTGTTGGTGTGTCACCAGATTCATACATGACAATATCACGCGCTTTGAGTGTACGATTAGTTACTTCATAGTATTTTGCATTTGATACGACGTGCACACCAAATTTCTCAAGTGCAAATAGATGGGGCTTGACCGTGCGCTCTCCAAGTCGACAACCACCTGATTTATAGATTTTGTATGTCTTCTCACGAGCAGCAAGCGCGCCAAGCAAAAGCAATGAAGATCGTGTTACTTCACACGCCTTGCGATGTATAGTACTCATGTCCAATGGGTGGGACGTATCCAGATGCAATGTATGATCATCCAACCATGCCACCACCACGCCTATACTTTCCAAAATTTCTAAAATACGAAAAACTTCTTCAATACGGGGCATATCAAGCAAGGTAACCTTGCCGTGTATCATAAGCGACGCGCACAAGAGAGCAACAGCCGAATTTTTTGATGTGCTTACATCTACCGAACCACTGAGGCGCTTGCCCCCTTCGATAATAAACTTTGCCATAAGGAATTGATTTTGTGTGTAAAATACGTTATGATTATAACGCAAAAAAAGCAGAATAGCAACTATGGATAAAAATCATACAAAACTGATACAACATAGGCTCACACGACGCATACGTCGCATAATCATGGGGTTACTATTCCTATCTTTTTTTGTCATGTCGCCACTTATTATATTGTACACAGCGGGCTATCGCTATGACATAACTCAACACAAAATAAAACAGAAAGGCGTCTTGAGTGTAGATATAAAACCAACAGATGCGACAGTATATCTCAATAATATAAAAATCGATAAAAAAATCCCTATCCGTATCGCTGATCGAGCCCCCGGTACTTACCGTCTCAGCATACAGAGGGAGGGCTACAAATCATGGGAAAAAGATATCACTATATCAAGCAACCAAACAACATATATAAAAGATATCACACTCATACAAGACGCTGTCCCCCAGCGTATAGCACTTGATACTACAGGTATACTCCACATCTACGGCACCGAAGAAAGTCAAACAGTTATCATTCTCTCGCAACATGATGCTCTATTTGAAATATTGGCATTTGATAGCGTACTGCATTCACTCACCCCAATCATGCGCACGACTGTAGAACCATATATAGAAGTATCACCCTTTTTTGATATCGTGTATATTGAAACACAAGAAAATAACGCACATACAGGCTATATTATATCACTGGATAATCCTCAGGATTTAAAAACCATCGGAATCACTTCACCTACATCCATAGTACATCAATGGAACAATGTAGATATATCACAGCCACTCTATACTCAAGAGAACAATCATATCATGCGCATAGAACTCGCTGGTTCAAAGACAGATGCAGCACAATCAACTTCAACACTCTGGTATATTGATGCCGACAATGCTTTGTGGACAATAGAAAACAATACTCTTTCGCAGATGAATAGCAACAACTCATTTTATATAGATGAACCTGTACAACAAATTATTGATATAAATAAAAATAGAATTATACTTAAACTTATTGACAACAGAACACTTGTTGCCAAGTATAATAACCAGGGTTTGTATGATAGACAGCTTATTTCAGGAAATCCAATATATAATCATCACGAAACACGTGAATGGTGGGTTGCAACAAATTGGGAACTTTCAAGCATCTACGAAGATGGTGGAGTGAACCTACTCAGCCGAAGCGGGGATAATATAAAAAATGCTCTCCTTCTTGATAGAGAAGGTGTCATACTTTTTGTGACTAACCAGGGTCTCAAATCTTTCAATCCAGGTTATTATGTAGGACATGAACTCCTCAATGAACCAAACATAGAAGATACTATAGCATTAATTAAAAAAAGAGAACTCCTATTTTTGAGTCCTCATGATACTGAAGGCTACGCGTTATATTCATTGCGTTATTAGAGTTCTATTACTGACTTGTCACCAACAATTATAGATCGTCCTTCAGTGGATGATTTTTTAATTATTTTCACATTTTTCCCTAGAATACTATTACGAATAAACAAATCAGCATTAATCTCTGTATTGTCGAGAATGATACTGTCTTCAACATGAGCCCCAATAACCTCGCACCCAGAACCTATGGCAACACATGGACCAACAGTACACTGTTTCATAATACAATTTTCACCAATAATAAGAGGTCCATTAAGTGTGACATCTCCGGCTATACGAGAGCCAAGCCCAATGTGAACATTACCATGGATACGCGCCCCCTCTTCTACAATGCCATGATTAGGAAAATCAGCTGTATCCATCTTTTCAAGCAATAGACGATTGGCAATAAGCAAATCCTCTATTTTCCCCGTGTCTTTCCACCAACCGGTGATTTCTTTGGCGCCAACTTTTTTGCCAGTCTTCAGTAGATACGAATGAATACTTGAGATTTCGTATTCTCCACGTGTTGATTTTTCTATGTGATCAAATGCTTCAAAAAATACACGCGGTCCATAAAGATATATACCCGTGACTGCAAAATTATTTGGAGGATTTTGTGGCTTTTCCAACACGTCAATGAGATTATGTTGTGTATCAAATACAGGGACGCCAAATCGTTCTGGATCATTTACTTCTGACAAAGCAAGCATACAATCATATTTGCCCGCACTAAATTCATCAAACAACTCATTTAAGCCTCCGAGTAATATATTGTCTGACAAATAAAACATGAAAGGATCGTGGCCAATAAACTTCTCTGCCTCTTTGACCACGTGAGCAATACCTTGAGGACCGCCCGTCTGTTCAAAAAAAGTAATATCTATGCCCCAATGTCCCCCATCACCAATATACTGTTGCAATTCAGTCTCTCCAGGGTTTGTATTGATAAAAATTTCCTTGATCCCAGCCTTTACCGCTTTTTCTATAGCATGAAAAATCATAGGCTTATTTGCAAGCGGTAATACATGTTTATTGATTGTTGTCGTGATCGGGTGCAATCGTGTTGCACGTCCTCCGCCGGTCAATATTGCTTTTTTGATATGCATAGACTGACTTCAAAAATATAACTCATATCTCAGATAACACATGACACAATTATATTTGAGTTATGTTATCTGTGAGATATGTCATGGGTGATCACCACCAAATTAATCCCTTAACAACCACCCAATAATATAATGTCATAATGGGATTGCCAATATATTTAAGTATAGGATTTTCCATTGCTTTCTCTTGAAAATATACACCAGGCACGGTAAATGAAAGCAAATATCGGTCACTCACCTTGCGTATATGCTGAATTTTCTTTCGTTTTTCAAGCCACAATTTCCAATGCTTCTTTTGCAACCAATATTTATATACCTCAAAACGTTTATCAATCCACTTGCCTCGCCACGCAAAAAACCACAAACCAACCTCGAGTACCAATCCCATAGGCAATAAAAGTAATAACGTAGGCCAACGAAAAAACATAAGCATGACACCATATCTATTTCGCTCCATCCAATAAAACTTGGAAATACTGCGACTAAATTGATATTTGTGGTAAAAAATAGAATCCGACACAAGCGCAATCTTGTAGCCTGCAGCACGCAATCGAAATGACCACTCAAGATCTTCATGATACAAAAAGAAATCATGATCCCATGAACCAAATTTTCTAATAAGTTCGCTCCGAACCATAAGGGCAGCGCCACTTGCGTATGACACTTCCTTTACAGATGGTAAATCCAGTTCCTTTATTTTTGTACGGTACTGATCACAATAACCAAAACCAAGATAATGCATAGAATTCCCTGCACTATTCAAAAGTTCTGTTTCAGGATGAAGTAGCATGAGCGACTGAGCAAGGCCAATTTCTTTGTCATTTTCCATTGCTTCGACAAGTGGCTCAAATGCATTTGACGCAACAAAACCGTCATTATTGTGAAAAAACACATATTCAAAGCCATGTTCAAGCGCCCAGTCCACTCCTGCGTTATTTCCGCCTGCAAATCCTAAATTTTCTTTCTGAGGAAGAAGTGTGGTATGTGGGATTTCTTTGCCTGACAAAGGCATGACACGTTCTTCTATATATCTCACTGAATGCCCATGCTCTGGATGAGGGTTATCCACAATAATAAATTCCAATTTATCCTTTGGATATGTCACTTTCTTGAGCGCTGAAACAACATCATCAATATATGGCTCGCAATGAAACGAAAGGTAAACAATTGCTATTTTAGGAAATGAATTCATACATTAATTTCAAATTTTGAATTTTAAATTTCAAAAATTTATATTTTACTTTTATAAAAACGGTGATTCCCTCTCCACTTCAATAAATACTGGAACCAACTTCTGGCATGGATACGCGCAAGCTTATTTTTGAATAATGCTTTGAAAATACCTGGCACTTTTGCAGAATCTCGCGCATGAACATGTTTTATTACTATATCATGAACATAATACACTGGCCAGCCCGCTTCCCACATGCGATGACACCAATCTGCATCTTCCAAATACATAAAATAACGATCATCAAACCAGCCTATTTCTTCTACCACTTCCTTTCTCACGACCATAGCTGCACCAAGCACCCAGTCCACAGGTCGTGTTTCATTATGATCAAAATCTTTCATAATAAGTTTATCCGCGTGTTTCCGAACCCACGTATACTTTTGATCAAAATTAATTTGTTTCAATGGCTTGATAAGAATAGAAGGTAAATCAAACCGATAGCACGAATACTGAAGTGATCCATCCATATTCTGCAATTTTGGTCCTATGCATCCAATTCTAGGATGAGTGTCCATAAAATTGATAATACGTTCTACTGTTTTTGAATTCTCAGGTATAACAGTGTCGCGATTCAAAGCGAAATAATAACGAGCTTTAGAAGCTTTAAATCCCATGACATTGCCTTTACCAAAACCAACATTCCCACCAGAATCGATATATAAAACTCCTGGAAAACGCACTAGTGCCTCTTTCATTCCATCGCAGTTCTGTGAATTATCAGCAACTGTTATTTGTACATCATATGGACAATCAGCAATATCTGTAACCAAAGACTCCACCGCGCGTACGATGTCGTCTTTACATTTGTAATTAAGAAGTACGATATTGATGTCTTTCATAACATTGATTTCACTGACTATGATGCCAGCCCGCCTCGGGCCGGGATTACACAGATTTACAAAACCATCTTTCATCCTTATACTTTTCTTCCTTAAAAATTCTTTCTATCTCTTTTATAATTTCTGACATATCTTCATCAGTAAGAGGATCAAAGCCTTCATAAAATCCAGTCCCTCTATCTGGTAAATACATACTTTCTGGCCATGGTTGTTTGACTGCATTTGCAGTTCTACCAAAAATATGAAGATGCAGACAAGGTCGCTTTCCTTCTTTAAATGCCCAATTACCCATGTCTTGATAATTCAATTTTATAATATCAATACCACGTCGTTTCATAGCAATGGGAAATGCTTTACCTACTACCATAGTAAGACGCATAAACTCAATAGCGACCTCTGGAACAAGCTCTGTCCTATCCTCAATAGATGTATCTTTTATTTCAATCCGCAAATGTCCACCTTCAAGCCGTGGCAGAAATGGCTTTGGATGCGGTTTGACAATAAAATGTTCTGTTTCAAAAGTCAATGTCATAAAAGATGTTATAAGTTATATGTTACACACTACATAAAAATTACTTCCACCACTGTCTCATCTCTTTCCAACTAATTTTTCTCAGTTGTTTGATCTTTAATCTTTTTGTCTTCAGATCTTTACGCAACTGCCATATCTCCCCCAACCCTTTCAAAACACTTCTATCAAACAACAAAAAATAAATAAATTTCTTTAGTTCATACCATTTTATGAATACTGCGTCAAGCAACCAATTTTGCCAATACTCATTTTTGTAAATCGTCATGATGTGATTTTTATAGCTATGATATTTTACCCAATCGCTTTGTTTCTTCTTATTTTCTAAAGCTTTACTATCACCCATTTCTTCTGGACCTGCAGCTGAACGATCGTGGTAAGCAACTGTATCCAACAATACAAACGATGTAAATCCTGCAGAGCGTAGACGAAATGCCAAGTCAACATCTTCTTTGTATGAATGATACGATTCATCAAGAAAAGTTCCATCAGTAAATGCAACAACCTCTAGCGCTGTACGTCGATACATAGGAAATGCTCCTGAGACACCAAATACCTCCATAGCTTCACCATGTGTACGAAATGATAATTCCAATTTCGATTTTTTATCATCCCATTCTTTTCCTGTGTATTTCTCAATAACACGTCTATTTCTAAACACTTTCAAGCCTAAACTATCTATTTTATTGCTTAAAGATTCGCCAATTCTGCATTTTTCGAAGTTCCACCTCATCAACCTCGGACTCACTGATGCAACATGTTCATGCCCGGGCTCATCCATAAACTTCACCATTTTTCCAAGACAATCCGGCATTAAATACATGTCTTGATTCAATAACAGGTTATAGATATTAGGTTTTAGGTTATTAGTTTTGAACAAAAGATTATGACCTCCTGCAAAACCCAAATTTTCTTTTCCTTCAACCAATTCATATTCAACTGGAAAATCAAGTAATTCTTTTTTCATGTTCCCCACGGTGTCGTCTGTTGATCCATTATCTAAAATAATTAATTTCCAATCCTTAAAAGTCTGTTTTTTTAATGAATCGAAAAGATACGGAATATACTTTGCTCCGTTCCAAGTGACGAGATGTACACTCAGCTTCATAAAAATTATCCAAAAAAATACAAATAAATTATACAAACAAATCAACCAAGAAAGCCAAAACTATACCAACCGGTCTAAATACTGCAATCCATATCCACTTATGCATTGGTTCCCATTTTTTAAAATACGTGAGCATGCTTTTGCTAAAATTTTTCTGTTTCCAGTAACTCTTTCTTTTCTTAAAACTCTGTCCTACATAATCCACACACGAGATAATAGGCGTATACATGACTTTGAAACCAAGACGCTTGGCTTCCCGGCAAGTATCTACGTCTTCAAACCAAAAAAAATATCGTGGATCAAACGCCCATCCTAATTTTTGTACCAATTCTCTACGCATAAGCATAAATGAACCACGTACACTATCTACTTCTTGTTCAACTTCCCTATTAAAATCTTTCATGAGATAGTTATCCAAAAACATAGGCAAAAAATGTGGTACTTTGAGCAAAAGCAATACTTGTTCCCACACTTTTGGAAATCGACGAGGAGATGCCTCCGGATTAAACTGGCCATGCTGATCCACAAGCTTACAACTCGCGATCCCGACATCTGGATGTTTCCTCATCCAATCAACCATGATATCCAAGCTTCCCTCTTCCACGCGCATATCCGGGTTTAAAAACAATAAAAATTCTCCTTGAGCCACACCAACACCTTTGTTATTCGCGCTGGCGAAACCAAGGTTTCCACCATTTTCAATAATCTTTACCTGAGGAAATTGTTCTCTAATTATATTAACCGTCTCATCTTTTGAACCATTGTCAGAAATAATTTCTTCGCATGTTATATTTTTGCAACCTGAAAAAACAGACCTGATCTGTTCATCAATATTTTCTTTTGCATTCCACGTAACCGTAATAACTGATAAATCCATACATGATTAAGTGTTCAAGTGATCAGACGATTGACGCCCGTAGTCATCTTCAAAACGAACAATATCATCTTCACCAAAATATTCTCCTGTCTGCACCTCAATAAAAGTCATATCTTTATCTCCCCTGTTTGCGACACGATGTTTATGTTCAACAGGGATATCAATATACTCTCCTTTTTTCAACAAAATTTCTTTGTCATTCAAGGTCATAGTTGCTTCACCCTGTACTACATACCAATGTTCACTACGTTTATGGTGCAACTGATAACTCAGGCGTTGCCTTGGTTTAACCAAAATTTCCTTTACTTTGTATGTAGGAGTATCAAGCAATACTTTGTACCAACCCCATGGCCGTTCTTCAAATTCCATACTCAACATGTTAATACTTTATCACTACTTGTGCCTTCTTTTTTCATCTTTGCGTATTTCCCCATGGTATCCTTCATCGCTTCATGTACTTCGCGCATTTCTATGCCAATATTTTTCAAATTTTCTGAAGCAAGAAAATTATTTGATCGTCCCTTTGTTGCCAGACCCTGTTTGACCAAATCTTCATTTGAAATCCACTCATTGGTATGACTCGGATCAACCAATTCTTCGTACAACGCAACAATTTCCTTATGTTTGAGTGTGCCGGGATTGGTAACATGAAAAATACCAGTAGCTTTCTTTTCCATAAGCTGTCTGAAAACATGTACCATGTCGTCGACAATCGTCACACTATTTTCCACATCAACAACTTTCTGAAATGTTGCCAATTTATCGATCATATTGTTGGGAGATGGTATATAATCTATGGGCATTCTAATTCTCCCAATTCCCACATTTGGCAATGTCGATAAAACTAAATCCGCAGCCCACTTCGTTCGTGAATAGGTCACCTCGGTTGGATTTCCCATATCTTCCTCTCTCCACTTTTTGTCTGGATGCATTGAATCACCATAAAAAATACAACCTGAACCGATGTGTAATAAATATACACCACGTTCCTGACATCCTTCGGCAATGATGATAGGGAGCTTGGTATTTCCAAGAATTGTCTCAAGTTGGTGAGTCTCACACCAATCCACATTTGGCTTCCCACGGACACCAGCCGCATTCAACACCGCATCTGGTTTGTGCTCGTCGAGAAGTTTAATCATATCTTCTTTTGATTCAATTCGGTCAGTACTCAAAACTGAATCAGACCATGCATCATGGCACCGATGACCGATGTATCCACCACCGATAATAAGTATTTTCATAATAACAGGTTTTAGGTATTAGGTTTTAGGTATTAAAAAAATTGTCTTTTCATTATTAATCTAATACCTAAAACCTATAACCCAATACCTATCTCCCATACCACTCTTCATAATACTCTTGATATGCGCCACTCTTGCATCTACCTACCCACTCTTGATTATTCTTGTACCAATCAATCGTCATTCGTAATCCTTCATCTAAATCAATAAGTGGTTCCCAACCTAATTCTTTTTTAGCTTTTGTATAATCTATAGCATAGCGCCTGTCATGTCCAGGTCTATCTTTCACATACTCAATATAGCTTTCATCACGACCGAGTAATTCAATAAGTTTTTTGGTCAATTCCAAATTTGTGATTTCAGCGTCTTTTCCACCAAGACAATATGTCTCTCCGATTTTTCCTTTTTGTAAAATCATATCAACTCCGCGATTATGATCTTCGACATAAATCCAATCACGCATCTGTTGTCCATCGCCATACACGGGAACTTTCTTACCTTCCATGAGATTCGAAATAAATAATGGAATTATTTTTTCTGGAAAGTGATACGGCCCATAATTATTTGAACAATTTGAAATAGTCATTTCAATCCCATACGTTGTGTGATATGAACACACAAGATGATCTGATGCAGCTTTGCTCGCTGAATAAGGGCTTCGAGGTGCATATCGCGTCTGTTCATTAAAAGCCGGTTCTCCTGGTCTTAACGCTCCAAATACTTCATCTGTGGAAATATGATGTAGTCTCTTTTTATATTCACGAACAGCATCGAGAATAGTCTGGGTACCAAGTACATTTGTACGGATGAAAGAACTGGGGTCCATAATAGAACGATCAACGTGAGACTCAGCAGCAAAGTGAACAACAACATCATTATCCCTGATCAAATTAAAAACTAAATCTCTATCACAGATATCTCCTTTTACAAATGTATAATTTTTATTATCAGCGACATCTTTTAAATTTTCCAAATTCCCTGCATATGTCAAAAGATCAAAATTAACAATTTCATCTTGTGAATGTTCTCGCATCCAATATCGAATAAAATTTGACCCAATGAAACCAGCACCTCCGGTAACTAATAATTTCATAGCTCATTTGAAAATTTTAAATTTTAAATTGAAAATTACTTAAGCGGTTGCCCTTCAGGGAACTTCCTAATATCTTCTAGTATACGACGATGATTGAACCCTATCTTGTCAGGCAAATCATGCAAGCTAAAAAACTTTGTCTCTGAGACCTCTATAGTCGCTTCAATATCACCACTCACTATATGCCCAATATAAAAGATGGACACGGTTGGTCTACGAGGATCATTGGTCAAATTTTCATATACACCATACAATCTCGTTGGCTCAGCCTGTACATTGAGTTCTTCATGTATTTCTCTCCTCACTGCGTCTGTGGGAGATTCACGCTTGATATGTCCTCCGGGTATCACCCAATATTCTTTGTATGGCTCTACGCCACGCTTAGTCAGTAACACATTGCCTGCAGCATCAAAAATAATCATGTTGGCAGAACAGCGAGGATAAATTTTTTCTTCTTCAAAAATCATATGCGTATTTATCTTTGTGCAATGAAATCTTTTACGTCTTTTAGTGCGCCATCAATATGATAGGCAAGATTGTCAGGGATCTGATCAAGAGGAAAATATCCAAAATCATCCATTTCTACGTTCTTCACAAATTCCTGACTTTTGATTCTAATAAAATATAAAACCATGGCACGTGAAAATTTGGGGCTCATGCCTTTGTCAGAATATACATGAAACAAATCACCCACTTCACAATCCACTCCCAATTCTTCACGTACTTCACGTTTGAGACATTCCTCTACAGACTCATGCGCATACATATGTCCGCCCGGAAGATCCCAAGCACCTTTGAACGGCTCTTGCACACGATGTGCAAGTAATATCTCGTTACGTTCATTAATAACAATACCCATCACCACGGTATGCATATAATTATTTTTTAGATAATCATGCACTTGTCCGAAATGTTGCGTATATAGTGTACGTTTTATTGGGATAAGTTGTTCTTCACTTTTTTTCTTGAGATAAGATTTGATAAGCATTTTATGATTAAAACCAAGTTTCTTCCACAACGCTTTTCTCGGTTTAACCCACATACCCTCACTCATAAAATATGATGAGGCTATCGGGGAACTATTTTTTTTGATTACTGCTGTATACAATACCTGCACTGCATAAAAACGTGGATCTGCAACTGGTTTCATATCTGGATCTCCCATTACATCCACTAGATGCGTCAATTCAATATCAACACCAAATTCTGTCTTTGCGCTTCTCACTGCTGCTGACTCTATATTGTCATCAGTAATTTGTACATAACCACCGGGTAATACCCAGCGTCCTTTTGCTGGTTCAAGAGTACGTCTGCCAAGCAAAACATTCCCCTCTGTATCAAGAATAATAAGATCTACGCACAAGATAGCATATTTTTCTTCTTCCAATTTGTATATCGTACTTTCTATAAACTCGGACATATGCTATTACTCTATTAATGCAAAAAATAATGGTGGACAAGCGCCCATGTGGCCATAGTCTCGCCATCCCATATTTCATTCTTACGAATCATATCATCTATTTCTTCTGGCCGGCGATACATAAGTTCTATCTCTTCAGATTCATCAGGATGCTGAGGACCCTGTGATGCAACATGAGCTAAATATACATGACACATATCTTTTACAAATCCATTTGCCGGCTCAAATGTTCCCATCTTGACCATTTCTCTTGGCACACATCCTGTCTCTTCGAGAAGTTCCAATTGGGCCGCTTCAGCAGGCGTCATACCTATTCTTATTCCTCCTGCAGGAAATTCGATACTTTGCTTGTCAACAAGATATCTATGTTGCAATGTCAATACAATTCTTTCATCTTCTAGTACGGGAACGACAATGACAACACCATTTGTTTCTCCATAAAAATAATCACCAGGCTTGCCATTGGGCATTTCGTATGTATCGTGCTTATATTTCCACCATGGATTCTCGTGGAGTACCTCTTCAGTAAGTTTTTTCAAATGTTTCGGCATATGGTTCACCTGAGCACTACAGCATTTTAGCACTTTTTTAAATGTGTCTTCTTTGGAACAACGTGCTCAAGTGCTTTAATGCTCCAGTGCTGAAATGTCCGAGTGTTTAAGTCTTAAATAATTTCCCCACGTCTTCAACCGTCTTATCTCCAGATTGATCTATAATAGAATGCATATTCCCACCGCCGTCATTTCTCCATCGTGGAAAAATATGTATATGCAAATGAGGGACAACTTGTCCTCCCACTTCACCGTGATTCCAACCCACATTATACCCATCTGGCTGCAATATATGATCTATTCTCTCCTGCGCACGTTTAACCCCAAATAATAAAAAGCCCAACAACTCGTCATTAAGTTCAAGTAAATGTTCAGCATGAACTTTGGGGATTACTAATGTATGACCTTTTGCCCGTGGAGCAATATCCAAAAAAGCAAGTACATGATCATCTTCATACACGGTATAATTGGGGATTTCTTTTTTTACGATTTTACAAAAGATACAATCACTCATATATTTTACTGTCTTATTATATATAGTTCATGTTCTTGGAAATCCATAATCTTGCCCATTCCAAGACCAAATCGCCTCAGATGAATATAAACGTTCTCCCTCTGTACATCATCTAAACGTGGACAAAAATAATAGACAATTTTACGTTCCTGGGCTAACTTCTGTACCGCTTCCCCAACTCGAGAGTCAAAAAAACGGACAATCACCTGTCTTTCTGGCCAGAAAAACTTGTCTTCATGGTCAGTTATGATTATAACATCCTCTTTTGTATTAGCCAAGACCCATGTTTTGACTTCATAAGCATACAGAAGGTTATCTTTGGTATTATCAAGCCCATCTATACCTCCATATACCACTTTTGCGCTATATACAAAGGAAATTATCACTGATATTATGCCCAAAATATTCAAAAATCTCTTATACGAAATCCTCTCCAGTAGCCAAAAATAAGCAAAAACCACAAATATTGTACTCGCCACGAAAAGTGGCAACCAATACCGTGTATACGCAACCCCAATTGTCTTCTGATCAAAAAGAGTATCGTGATTACTACCATAGTACACAAACAAAAATAAACTCGCCAAAATGAATACTATCCCAAAGACAATCTGCTCTTTGGTAAGTCTTTTTTTGATCCATTCAAAAATAAATAGACAAAAACCAAACAATGCAGGAATACTAAACCACCAAAACATTTTCACAAAATAAAACCATCCACTTTTCAGTATCATCTCAATATCAATACCAAATGGAAATATGAATGAATACCAATGTCTGACTTCAAGTGAACGAGAACTAATATAACTACCTGCTGAACTCCCGTATACCTGTATATTTATCCATCCATACAAACCAACAAATAATAGTCCAATAATTACCCATGTAAGCAATCGTGAAAAACTGATTTCTTTTCTATACATTATCACAACAATACATATACATAATACAATCCACACAATTTCATTCGGCCGCATCAGAATCCCAAGCATGAAAATGACCATACCAAGGATATCATTCGACCATATATATTTTTTTATTGGCTTAGAAATCAAAAGCCAAACACCCATCAACACCAAACTTACAAATCCTACATTATGGAACATGCTACGCCCTGTGTAGTACCAGAGTACTGGCTGAAAAAATAATAATACAGAACTCCAAAATGAAATTTGTTCACTGAATATTTTTTTTATAATTCCATAAAACGCCCAAACTCCAAATATCGCAAGTATAGATGTCAAAAATACAACCAACTTCGTACCAATCGATTTGGCAACAATGCCATATAGCGCCGGCATTCCCCAAAAACCGACTGGCAAAATCTCGTCACCTCCAACTTCCTCGACAAATGTACTGCGCGGATGAATAAATTCATTCAATGCTCCATAATCATTTGGCAATCGATATGAGAGCTTATGTTCTTTTGCAATAGTCTGAGTAAAAACAAAATTTGCAGTTTCATCTGGAGAATTAAAAATCCCCGGCACTGAAAAATTCAAATAATTATATAAAACAAAAAACACTAAAGAAAAAATCAGGAGTACTATATTATATTTACTATGAAAAAAATTCTTCATAAAACTTGACCAAACTATAAAAAACTGATACAAAATACTACCGTTCTTTTTCGTGAAAACCTTTAAACCAAGAAAGGCGCTCGTCATGGAAAACTCCGAAACGATCGGACTGTTCATGTCGTGGTACAACTTCCTTCGTGCGTTCTTCGAGCCCGCGGTTCCGTACGTGTTCCCGCGGCACCTGCCGCAGTGGCTGAGCGGCGGACAGAAGATCCTGTTCATGACCGCCAACCGTGTCACCTACGCGCGGACTGTCGCGCTCGTCCCCGTGGGAGTACTCATGGCCTATGAGTACTTCATGGCAGCGTTCGTGACCTTCGTGATCGCTGCTGTCATGGACTTCGTAGACGGACTGGTGGCTACCGTCCACAAGAAGCTAGGCCACTATGATGACGAGGACTTCGGCAAGTTCATCGACGCCTTCTGCGATAAGTGGTTCTTCGCAGGTGTCGCGGCCGGAACGCTCCTCATGCTCATTCACCACGCGCCAATGTGGTACACGCTTATCACGTCGGTGACGCTCGGCACCCTCTGCGTGCTCGAAGCCATCTTGGGCACGATCCGTGCCCTCGACTACCTGAATAACAAACGTGGCAATGGCTCGGCCAAGAAGGTCGACCTCCGCGCACCCGGTTCAGGCAAATTGAAGATGGCTCTCGAGATGATCGGCCTGGGCGGGCTGATCCTCTCGCTTCCCTCCCCCCACGCCCATTGGGCTGGCTACGTCGGAATCGTTTCCCTCGCGACCGCCATTCCGTTCGCGTACCAGAGCTTGTCCCACAAGCTCGCGGAACGCAAACGCTCTCCCTGATACCCGCCATCAACCGATGAGCGGGTTCCCCTTTTTATAACATTGACTACACGCCATGCCGAAACAAACTCAATAATGCAAAACCAACAGACAAACCCAAAATCCCACTCGCTATTCTCAAAAATATTTCATTATCAAACACGAGAGCGATAAGAATAGCGCACACTGACAATACTTGCAAAAACATTTTTATTTTCCCCCATAAATTTGCCATACGCACTGTCTTGAATTTCACCGTCGCTACATACGCACTTGCAATAAACACAATCTCTATTCCAAGTACTGCAATGCCGAGCCAAAAATCCAAATGCTTGAATACGAGAAGCAAAACCATAGATCCTATAAGGAGCTTGTCTGCGAGTGGATCAATGAGCATACCAAACCGTGTAACTTTGGCCTGTGTGCGTGCAAGTGAACCATCTAGTGCATCAGTAAAAGCGACTAATAAAAATAACACAACACCAATACGATAGCATCCATACAGTATAAACAAAAAAACTACGGGCGTAGCTATAATTCTAAATATGCTGATTTTGTTTGGTGTAACTGATGCAGGCAATAGTTTCAAAAATGTGCGTGCCAAAAAATAGTCATGCGCATGTATCTCATCTGCTTGCAAATAGGAAAAGAGCTCCGGATGTTTTTGCTTAAACGTATTGATAAATTCCATATTTTTCGCTAAAATAACATTGTCTAGTATACACTAAAAACAATAAAAATCAATATGTATTTTAATAGAAAAAAACTTCTCGCCTGGGCTATATGTAGTACTATTTTGGGTATTCTCAATATTTTTGTATTCCAAAACGTCGTAGTTGGCAGTATTGCATTTCTTATATACATCTACACTATTGGTACATGGACGAGTTCGCTCCTCCCTAGATATATGGGCGAACAAGGACGACGCTTCTGGGGTATGACGCTTATCATATGCCTCATAGTACTCCTCAATGTCATCATATACTACCCATACAAAATTACCTCCCTTACCACAGCATTTGTTTTTATCATTCCATTGTTTCTTTTCTTTTTCAAACAAAACAGCGAAATACCTACTGACAAAATAGAAAACTATTTTGAACGATCATATTGTTTCCCTACGGCGCTACTACTCATACTCGAAGCAATATTGCTCTATACACTCTTTCATAATCAGACAGCAGAAGTACTCCCTTCGCCTTGGATGACGCTGGGGAAATCATTCTTCATCATATATGCTCTTGCCACAGCTCTGCTCATCTGGATTATCACCAAAACGAAACGAACGACAAGTGACATCATACTTACGTCGCTTCATCTCTTCATCACCTATTCAGTAGCACCTATCATCTACAAACTAGGGTATGGATTTGATGGACTCATACATCGAGCTACCGAGGTGTGGATCCAAACCAATGGTATGATTACACCAAAAAATCCATTTTATATTGGGCAATATGGGTTCGTCGTATGGCTTTCAAATCTTACGCATATCTCTGTTCAGATTATTGATGTATATCTTGTTCCCGTACTCGCGTCTCTCAGTTTGCCATTCGTAATTTATTATACACTCAAAAAATCATGGAATCTTGATGGTGATAGTGCTCTTTCCTTAGTCCTCCTCTTACCATTCTTATTTATCACATCTCTCCATCTCACCACACCATACAATGTCGTCCTACTACTTACTATACTCACGGTATTTACGTCGATTGGATATATAAGAAAAAATATCCCATGGATCATCCCTACGGCGCTTGCCCTGATATCAACAGTTATTCACCCATTCATTGGCATTCCGCTCCTCGGGTTTGTCATTGCTATGATTATCATACAGGTGAATAAAATTAAGAAAATACAAATCCCGCTCCTCATATTATATACATTCGGGATCACGCTACTCCCGGCCATTATGTTCACCATGTATTTGAAACTTGGCGGATACGATATGCCTGTATTTTCAAATCCTTTTTTGGAAATTGAAAAATTTTTGGAACTTTTCAAACGTCCGTATTGGTATAGACAAAATTCTCCGTTACTCTTTGAGTTACTCTATATTTGGCAACGCCTTATCATTCCCCTCGTGATTGGATTTGGCATTATTGGTTTTTTTGTCAAAAAACAAAAGAAAATTGTGGAATATATTTTTCCACTCACCGCTCTTAGTATGTGGATTGCTGCATGGCTTTTGCGAACATGGATCGTGTTCCCCAATGTTATAAATCTAGAGCAAGGTGGATATCCGACACGTCTCCTCGTTATTGGCCTCCTATTTCTCATACCGTGGAGCATGTATGGGATATATTATATTGGCAAAAGCCTTATCGATGGAGTACAGACCCTATCAAAAAGACAGTGGATGACACTCGGAATTATCATAAGTTCTGTACTTCTCATGGTTTCGCTGTATCTAAGTTATCCTCAACGAAATCCAAAAGTATATTTCACCGGGTTCAATGTAACACAATATGATGTACAAACAGTCGAATGGATCAATGCAGACAACACAAACTATGACTATGTTGTCCTTGCAAATTCTATCACCTCTGTCGCTGCACTTACCAAATATAGTTTTATAAAACATTTTCAAACTGAACAAGGAGAACTATTTTATTATTCAATCCCGACTGGCGGACCTCTATACAAGATCTATCAAAAAATGTTGTACGAGGGACAAAAACGCGAATATATGGATGAAGTTATGGACTTAACAGGGACAAACAAAGCATACTTTGTCGTGAATTGGTACTGGGATAATTTCAATACTATTGTTGAAGGTGCAAAACAAACCGCTGACTCGTGGCATGTCATCAATGATAAAATTTGGATTTTCACATATACAAGCAGATAGCCAATAGTTTTTACATACCATCTACAAATCTCTTCCTATTGACTACGAACTAACGCCGTATGATCAAACTTATCAAACCAACAAACAAGTATAAAAAAGCTTTATTAAAGCACTTGATGAATTTAAAAAAGAAGGAGATCATCCAGGTATTTTTGATGAAGAACTCGCGCGGAAAAACTTCAAGAAGTATCTTGAGCGCATACGCAACCATGAAAAAAATATAGATTTACCTCGAGGTTTTGTCCCAGCTTCTACGTGGTGGCTCATAGATAACAATACATTCGTTGGTGCTGTCTCATTTAGACACAAACTCAACAAAAAATTGAGAGAATATGGTGGACACATTGGATACAGTATTCGCCCCAGTAAACGCAAAAAGGGATACGGCACACACATGCTTGCGCTTGCCCTCAAAAAAACAAAACGATTTGGACTAAAGAAAGTAATGATCACCTGTGATGAAGATAATGTTGGCTCACGTAAAATAATACAAGCAAGTGGTGGAATACTTGAAGATATTATCGAAACAAAATTAAATCCGGACAAAAAATCCACCATGAGGTGGTGGATTCGTCTAGACTGATTTACTATACAATGTAATAAGCTTCTCAATATATTCTCCTTCCGACCTACTCGTGGTCGGAATTTTTATACGCATACTGTCAATTTCTTTTTTATGTTCGACACACCACGAAAGCTTATGTATCAAAGATGATACATCACCAGCCTCAAACGTAAAACCGTTCTCTCCTTCTTCAATAAGTTCGGCAATGCCTTCGATACGGCTTGCAAGCACAGGCACACCAAAATACAAACTCTCAAAAATAACTGTTGGTGAATTTTCATAACAAAGCGATGGCACAACAGTGACGTCCATCATAGAAAAAAGCTCAGGCAATTTTTCCCGATCAACGCGCCCATGATACACGACATGTTTATTTCCTTTTGTATATTCTTTCAAATTTTCGAGCCTTGATCCGTCACCAACAATATGTAATACAGCATCACTGATTTTCTCAAATGCTTCACCCAATAAAAAAATTCCTTTGTGATCTTCTACTTGTCCCAAATATAAAAAATTAAATGTTTCTGTACTAACCCGTTCCCCTTTCTCCTCTTTGAAATCTAAAGTTAATGGATTACGCAGAAGCGTCTTTGCAGAATTTCTAAAAAATCCACGAGCCTTATAAAAATCCAACAAAAACTGAGACGGAGAAATCACCACTTCTGGAGAACCAAGCAACTTCTTCATAATCCACGTATACAATTTTGTGGGAAATCCTGTATATCTCCATGAATTTTCTCTTGTCTTGAGAATAATACCGCTTGGCTCAACGAGCTGTACATCGTGCACCGTATGCACATGACGAATACCAAGAGCACGAATTGTCTGAGGAATAAGAAAACTCAAGCCCATGAGATTATGTGTATGCACAATATCTGGTTTTTCCCATGTTAAAATACGTTTTGTTTCTCTGCTTACAAAGACATTAAACATATCTATTATATGCCACAAAAAACGGGAAGCTATATCATGTTTGTGCGCCTGAGTATAAAAAAATATATTACGCGGACGTATCCGATAAATCTTGAGATGAACCTGTTCCTCCACACCCTCGTCATCTGGCGTGCTGGTAATGAGGACGACATCATTCCCCTGTTTCAAAAGTCCGTCAACAGTGCGCTTCACAACCTGTTCAGCGCCACCACGGGCATAGGGAGGGTATAGATTGTTGATGATACAGATTTTCATATTTGAGCCAATAGCCAATAGTTCATAGCCGCTATTAGCTAAGAACTATTATAGTCCATAATGCACCAAAAACAAAACCCCGTTCACACGAGCCACGTTATCGCGAAGCGATTTTACGTGGCAACCTCCCCGTACTTCTACCAAAATAATTTTAGTAAAAATACGGGCGAGTGCGAACAGGGTTCTGCACAAGCCCCTTGAGAACGGTGGTCCTCGAGCCATGGATTATTCCTCCTTCTAGCCGCGCTGATCGGCCGTCTTGCCAACCTTCTTGCAGTTGCGCTGATGCTTCTGAAAGGCCGCGGCCGTCTTCTTCGACACCCCACACGGGCAGTCCCACTCCCCGGTGGAGCGGTTGAACCCACTCCGACGCTGGGACGCTTCCCGCCTCTCGCGTTCCTCATCAGCCCGAATCGACCCCACACTTCTCGAGTGCTTGATGTGATGACCGGACATCTCCGATACCTCCGTGCACAAAAGACACAAGACCATCCAGGCCATCCGGACGGTCCCAGAAACTAAAAATATCCTCTCAAAATCTCTCTCTCTTGTCAACATAGTTTGCACAGGACACCCACAGTTTATGAAATAAAGAGGGTTGTGCTGAAAACGAATTTCGGGTAAGATACACGTCACTTGAACACTTTAGCACTTGGACACTTAAACAGTGCAACGATTTAAATCAAAAAATATTTTACTTTAATAAAAGTGCTTAGGTGCTGTAGTGCTTAAGTGACAAAGTGAAAAACTATGGTCGACATTACTGAACTCGAAAAAATACCTCCACAAAACCTCGAGGCTGAAAAATCTCTTATCGGCTCTATTTTGCTTGACAAAGACGCCATGATAAAAATTGCAGACATGGTAGATATCGAAGATTTTTACAAACGCGCACATAGTGACATCTTCGAAACTATGGTTGAGCTGTACAACAAAAATGAACCTATAGACGTACTCACTATGTCCAATAGGCTCGAAGAAAAAGGATTGCTTGAAAAAATTGGAGGAAAAAGTTATTTGATAGAAATCTCGAATGCAGTACCAACAGCATCACACATAAAACAATATGCTCAGATTGTCCGCCGTAAATCGACTCTACGAAAACTCCTCTACTCTGCTCAGGAAATTTCCAAACTCGGATACAAAGAAGATGTCGAGGATGTGGATCAGGTGCTCGATGAAGCACAACAGTATTTATATTCCATTACACAAAAACACTTGAAACAAACCTTTGTTCCTATCAAAGGTGTACTAAGTGAAGCGTTTGAACGTATTGATGAATTACACAAAGAAAAAGGCAAATTGCGCGGTGTACCAAGTGGATTCAAACAGCTTGACAATCTGCTCGCTGGTTTCCAGAAATCAGACCTCATTATCCTGGCCGCACGCCCTTCAGTAGGCAAGACGTCTCTCGCGCTTGATTTTGTCCGACATGCAGCAGTCAAAGCAAAAGTACCTGTCGGTATGTTTTCTCTTGAAATGAGCAAGGAACAATTAGTTGATCGTCTACTTTGTGCTGAAGCTGGCATTGATCTATGGAAAATGAGGACAGGTAATCTATCAGACAAACCAAATAGCGATGATTTCCCACGCATCGGGCATGCTATGGGTGTGCTCTCCGAAGCACCTATATACATAGATGACACTCCGGGCAATAATGTCATGCATATCCGCACCAAAGCGCGACGACTACAGGCTGAACATGGTCTTGGGCTCATCGTCGTAGACTATATGCAACTACTTGAATCTCATTCATACAAACATAGTGATAATCGCGTACAAGAAGTCGCTGAAATGAGTAGAAACTTGAAAGGCATCGCGCGTGAACTCAATGTCCCGGTGATTGCCCTGTCTCAGCTATCACGTGCAGTTGAACAATCAAAGCCAGCCATTCCAAAATTGTCACATTTACGAGAATCTGGTAGTATTGAGCAGGATGCTGACGTGGTCATGTTTATTTATCGCAAAGCAGCTGACCGAAATTACCGTATCGAAGATATTCCACCTGATGAACAACATATCGCAGAAGTGCATGTGGCAAAACACAGAAATGGTCCTACCGGCATGGTGCGTGTATTCTTCGATGAACAACGCGCGAGCTTCAAAAACCTTGATATGAACATGGGAGGACCTGTACCTCCACCTCAAGCGATACAACCCCAAAAACAAAACGTTCCAAGTTTTTAATTAACGGAGTTGCTAAGGTTTCTAAAGTCCCTAAGGTTATCGATGTCTATAAAAACCTTAGAAACATAAGTAACATCAACAACTTTAACAACACAAAACTATGTTCAACAAACTCAAACAATTCAAAGACCTTCGTGACCAAGCAAAGACTATGCAAGATGCCCTCGCTGGTGAAAGTGTGACTGAAAAATCAGGCGGCGTAGAACTCACTATGAACGGCAACCTAGAAATCACCAATGTGGTCGTGGCTGAAGATCTGCTGAGCCCAGACAAAAAAACAAAACTCGAAAATGCATTCAAAGATGCACACAAAAATGCCCTCAAAAAAATGCAACGCATCATGGCAATGAAGATGAAAGAAATGGGCGGATTACCTAATATCCCAGGACTTAGTTAGTTCATAGCCAATAGTTCATAGTCGATGACGTAAAAAATTATGCAAACTTACAAAGACCTTATAGTCTGGCAAAAGTCTATAGATTTTGTATTAGAAGTATACAAAATTACTTCTATCTTCCCTCCAGAAGAAAAGTTCGGTTTAATCAGTCAAATGCGAAGATGCAGTGTATCTATTCCTTCCAACATTGCGGAAGGATACGCACGCAAAAATAAAAAAGAAAATGCTCAATTTGTAAATATATCATTTGGTTCTGCCACAGAGCTAGAAACCCAAATACTTATTTCAAAAAAACTTGATTTTATACCTGTGTCTAAATATTCACTTGTTGATAGATTACTAGATGAAGTATTACGTATGCTCTATCGTTATAGGGATTCACTCTATCAATCTAGTTCATAATCCTATTGGCTATGAACTATTGGCTATAAACTACTATGTACGCCAAACCTATCGAAAATCTTATCAAAGCCTTCTCATCTCTCCCCACCGTCGGCCCACGCACAGCTGAAAGATTTGTGTTTCATCTGCTCAAAAAAGGGAAAAAGGATGTTGGCGAACTTACACTGGCCCTCAAAGAACTCATGGATAATATAAAAAGTTGTGAAATTTGTTGGGATTTTTCTGATACAAGTCCTTGCCATTTCTGCTCTGACGCAAGACGCGACCCAAAGATGATCTGCGTAGTAGCCCAGCCACAGGATAGAGAGACAATAGAACGAACCGGTGAATACCATGGCCAATACCACATTTTGCGTGGTACGCTCAAACCTGATGATGATGGGATTGCTCAATTTCTGAAACTCAATGAACTCGTGAACCGAATCAAAAAAAATGAAGTTGATGAAATTATTTTGGCACTCAATCCAGACATCAATGGGGAAACTACTATGATGTATCTCGAACGCCAAATAAAAAATACTGCACCTGAAACAAAAGTCACGAGGCTTGCACGTGGTCTACCTATGGGAAGCGACTTGCAATACGCAGATGAGATAACACTCGGGAGTGCACTCAAACATAGAACTCAAAACTAAACAAAACAAAATCCACCCTTACATACTCGGGTGGATTTTTCTTCTCTAAACACAAATTTTGTGGACAGAGAGGAAGTGCCGCACGAGCGCACGATGTAGAATTCCAAAGGCTTTGCAGGGCAGGTGGAATCCATGACCATCGAGAATACGCTCGTGCGGCACGGTACGGCAAGCCGGATGCACAAGTAGCCCGTGGAGAACGGACCGACTCATGCGATTGCATGCAGGAGACCCTCTTGCAGGGACAACAGCTCGTCGACTGGGACGATATAGGAGGGGAGGGGCCTGCATGCGAACGGCTGCCGATGAAATCAAGGAGCTGTGTGCCATCATAAAGTAATTCTCCTTTTTTGTCAATACAAAAAATCCGCCCAAACAAGGACGGATTTTCATTTTTTATATTATGTTACGCGAGTCGCGTATCAGGTCTTTATTTTACTTCTTGCACTTTTACTTTGGTGAAAGCTTGTCTATGACCTCGCGCGCGTTTATAACGTACTTTGTTTTTGAATTTTACGACACGAATCTTCTTGCTTCGCCCCTGAGCTTCTACTGTAGCGGCGATACTGACGCCAGAGAGATATGGTTTGCCAATTTTGACACTCGTACCATCTTCTTTTGCAAGCATGAGTACTTTGTCAAAAATAGCTTCTTTGCCAGCTTCTACTTCAAGCTTTTCAATCTTGAGTGTATCTCCGGTCTTGATAAGATATTGCTTACCACCAGTTTCAATGACTGCGAACATATATAATATGATTATTTGATAATATGGGAAACAGCGATATTTTAGCAAAATAGTTAAATTATGTCAAGACATCCTCTCCACAGATAACCTAGCTTCACCTTATTACACTCATCCTATCCCCTATCTTCAATTCATGTTCATCTGCCCAGCCAGCAGGCAACTCCAAAACAAAATTTGCTTCTGTGCGAGGATAATATTTTGTATACTCAAACTCTGTTTTGTCAGGTTCTATCTGGACATATGGAGCAAAATCTACCACCTCACCATCAAGAAGCCAGACAATATCTATAGGAAATTCCATATCTCGCATAACTATTGCGTGCTTACCTACAAGGAAAAACGGAAACAACATACCATCATATGGCGCGATACTGTTTCGTCCCCCCAATCCCTTCTGTTGCTGATATATATTTTCTGCAAGGAGTACATTGAGTGTTTGACCTTTCAGTTCAACAGTTGCATGGGGCCAATAAAAACGCTGGAAGAAAAATAAAAAAATAGCAGTTCCTAAAAAGATAATAATAAAAATAAATTTGAAACGGGAGGATTGTTCTGTCATATCAATAGATAATATCACGACCGTTGAGCATCATGCCTCGAAAACCATACGCCAACAAGTATCATGAGTATAAACAAAAATATGAGAGCAATCAACTTCTGGCTACTTTGCAGAAATAATGCACTAATGCCAAACAAAAGCGATATCGCATATAAAAGAAGAACCGCTTGTCGTTGACTAAATCCGCTCTCAAGCAGACGAAAATGTAGATGTTCGTTGTCTCCTATATACACAGGTTTCTTTTTTTGGATACGCCGTACAATGACACGCATGACATCCAAAACAGGGATCGCGACCACGAGCAACGTGGTGGCTATTTTCCCTCCGGAAATAATTGCCAAACAACCAAGCATAAATCCAGTAAATAGACTTCCTCCTTCGCCTAAAAAAATTTTTGCTGGATTCCAATTCCATACAAGAAAACCAAGCACTGCCCCTGCAAATACTATTGCAAGCATAGCAACATCGGGCTGATACCATTCGCGTTGCAAAGACAAAAAGAAAATAATACACGCGCCAATACTCACTATACCAGCGACAAGCCCATCAAGCCCATCCAAAAACTTGGTAGTAAACATCATCCCCATAAGCCAAAAAAAGACAAGCATATCAGCCAAGACAACAAAATTACCAAGCCCATCTATCTGTATGTGCCACTCCGCGAGATTCCATGTACCTCCAAAAGGATTACTAATACTATGAGGTCCTATACCAAACCCAATAATAACAAGAGAAGCAATAACAGGAAATAATATCTGGTAACGCGGACGCAAGATATATCTATCATCGAGAAGCCCTCCTATCATCAATACCAAACCACCAAAAAATAAACCGAGTAAATTTCTAGGAACTACATCGTGAACAAAATGTCCCCCAAATAAAACAATGAGACCAATAACGACAAAAAAACTAATAAAAATAGCAAGGCCACCTCCAAGTGGAATCGTCTTTTTGTGTATTTTTCGTTCGTCTTTTCGAGCCTTATCTACAATACCTAGACGACGCATCACCACGATAATAATAAAAGTGACAAATGTAGACAGCAAGCCAGTGAAAATAAAATATGCCAGATATATCATAATGTACATAATGAAACATACATATTCTAACATGTTGTGCCCTCAAAAACAACAAAACGAGCCCAAGCTCGTCTCATAACGCAACCAATTATCATTTACGAACGCTCTACCTTTATTTGACATCCTTCACCCAAAATAATAACGTCTCTGCGTTGCAACTTACCTTGCAAAACTAATTCAGCCAAATAATTTTCTACACGATCCTGAATAGCACGGCGCATCGGACGCGCACCAAACTCAGGGTCAAATCCGACATCAGCCAATGCCTCGAGGGCTGCATCTTCTACGCGAAGCTCTACACCACGGGCTTCGAGATCTTTGCCAACACGTTTGAGCATAAGCCCTGCAATTTGTTTGGTCTCTTCCCGAGTCAATGCTTTGAACAGCACAATACCATCAAAACGATTCAAAAACTCAGGCCTATAATATTGCTTGAGTTCACCACGGATGAGATGATCACGTATGACTTCCAAATCAACTCCTTGGTTCATTTGTTCTTGGATATAGCTCGTGCCCGCATTTGATGTGGCAATAATAATTGCATTGGTAAAATCGACGACACGCCCCACACTATCGGTCAATCGGCCATCATCAAATACTTGCAAAAATAAATTAAGAATATCAGGATCTGCTTTTTCCATTTCATCAAGCAAGACAAGAGAAAAAGGATTTTGCCTTACTGCCTCAGTCAGAAGTCCAGTACCCTGTTGACCTGGCTGTCCGATGAGACGATATATACCGCTCTTGTCTTGGTATTCACTCATATCAACTCTAATCATGCGCTCTTCACCACCGAAGTATACACGCGCAATAGTCTTGGCAAGTTCTGTCTTGCCCACACCCGTAGGACCAAGAAAGAGAAAATTGGCAATAGGTCGTTTTTGTGATCTGATATCTGCCCGTGCGCGACGCAATGCACTTGCTACCATCTCGACTGCAATATCTTGACCAACCACCTGTTTGTGCATCTCTTCTTCGAGACGCATCAACTTCTGTGACTCATTTTCGGTAATACTGGCAGTAGGAATACCTGTCTTGTCACTCACAATCTTGCCCACATCATCGGTATCCACAATATGATGTTCTCCTTTTGAACTTCGCACATAGCTTGCCACTTCACTCATGAGGGCGATAGCACTTTCAGGTAAATTTTGATCATAAAAAAATTTTTGTGCGAGTACAACACATCTATCCAATGCATCATACGAAAAAAATACACTATTTTTGTACTCAATACTACCTGCTTTTGATTCCAGCACCTGAATTGCCTGGTTCGTATCCATCTCTTTGACATCAATCTTACTAAACAGTGTACCAATCTCAGTATTTACAATGTATTTGTTGTATCCATCTGGTAAAGTCGTCGCAAACATAAGGAATCTACCGCTACTCAAATGTTCGGCTAGACTCTCAGACACATCGAGCCCCTCACCTTGAGAATCTTTCATTCCGGTCAAATCATGTAGATTATTTATAAACAAAATAATATTCTTTGCGCGAGCGACTTCATTCATAATTTTTATAAGCCTTTCTTGAGCGCCAGCAACGGTCGTACCAGCAAGAAGGGACGATGTGGAAATTTGGACAAAACGTTTGTCATGAACGCGCGCGGGTACGTCACCCTCAATCATTCGTTGCACAATACCTTCTATAATAGCCATCTTGCCAACGCCATGATCACCTACCAAAATAATATTTTGCCGACCTGCTTCAACTACACGAAATATTTCATCTATTTCTTTGTCTCTCGCTACACACAAATCTAAATGCCCAAATTTGGCCATGAGTGTAAGATCACTACTAAACGAATTGAGATATGGCGTAGCAACCGCGGTCATTGCCCGATCCATACCGTGCTTGCTTACACCAGCTGCGGCACGACGAAATTTCCTGTATTGTTCATACAATTTTTCACGAATACGGACCCACTGTATGACATTGAGCAATTTTTGCGCGTCTACTTCCATATCATACAAAATCTCTTGCAATGATTCAGACTGACGTACTGTCGCAAGGAGAATCTCTGTCGCGCGAACAAATATGTCTTTTGACTCACGGGATATCTTGTATGCATGGAATACTATTTGCCTCACTTCCGGAGAAAGCGCTGGTGCAATCTGGCTATCAGCAGTTTTGAAAAGTTGCGTCACTTTTGATTGAAGATGTTTGACTGGTACACCAAGTCTAATAAAAACACCTGCTATTTGATCAGATGATAATAGACTATGAAATATATGCATTTCGGTGACTAAAGGATTTTTGTACGAGTCAGCCAACATATATGCACGTTCCAGCACGAGACGCGCATCTTGAGTAAGATATGAGGAAAAATCAACTTTATGTTTGTGAGAAATCTTTCTTATCTCATTCCATGTTGTCATGGGTGAAAGAGGCGCCACATGCTCCGTATCTTGTTTTTTGGTCAGAGATTTTTTGTACTCAATCTGCGGTTCAGGTTCATGATCTTTTATAGAACGATACCATAGATAACTCAGAGCAACGACGCCAAGCCAAAAAAATGATTTGGTCGCATCTATCTGATTAAACCAATATTGCGAAGAAAATATAGTATCCCAAGTATTTTTGAGATACACCGGCACAAAAAATAATGCCCAAAAACCAAGCCAAAACACAACTGCCCCAATAATGCGGAAACGATTGAGAACACGTCGTGCTTTGCGCACGCTAATATGATATTTGGTAAGTGGTTCCCCAAAAAAGACAAATTGTTCACCATCAAAACGCCCCATACTCATGCCTTTGCATGTTGGACATGTACGAAATTTCACATATCCCGAAGAACGGCACGTATCGCATTGTACAATATCAAGTTGTTCATTTTTGGTAAACAACATACGTTATCCAAAAGATAAAAATGACGTAAGTAACATATATAGAACAAACGTAGGAAATAATATCCATAGCAAAAACAATACAATGACTACACCAACCCATATGGTGAGACCAATACTACGTATAATAACATTGGCAAGACGCATGAAAAAACTCATGATCCGTCCCTGCCAATCCCATTGGCCAAACATAGGAACAAATATATTCTTGAGCCAGAGTCCGGGAGCCATCATTGCATTCGCTTCCTGTACAAGCCCAACACAAAACAATAGTGCATGACGTGCACCAGCAGTAAACCACCAAATAGGAAAATAAATAATATCTACAACAAACTCAAGCAATATACGTTGTGCAACAAGGATCCACATACGACGACTAGAAAGTTAAAAGTATAAAGTATAAAGTATAAAGTCATTCAAACCGCTTAGCTCATTTCAATAATATTTCTACTTTCTACTTTCTACTTGACTAGTATACCATAAAAATAAAAAATCTCCTACATAGGAGATGACTCATTCTCAATTATGAACAGGCGTTCAGCGTTTTGCTACCACATTACCCGACAATGTCATGTAATCTACATTGGCTGCGACAATAAAATTCGTTTCTGACAATCTACTTTGAAGATTTTGCATTGATCTGTGTTTTGCAATATTTACTTCTAAACCACGTGTTTCTTGTTCAAGTTCTTGTATCTTTTGTTCTAGATCTGAAATCAAGTATCCTTTTGTTGACACAGTATTGGTCTGCCATACATACATGAATCCAAAGACAACAATACAGATAGTCAATCCTGTGCGGAATGTCGTACTGAGGAGGACATTTCGTATCGCCTCTTTCTTTTGTCTGAGTGATTGCCTTTTTTGTGAGTATGTATTCATAATTTTTCAACAACCCGTAATTTTGCAGATCTGGATCGAGGGTTTTCTTGTACCTCCTGTTCAGACGCAACAATAGGTTTTTTATGTATAAGATTAATTGTTTTCTTATGTTGTGATTTGAAATAATGCTTCACGATTCTATCCTCAATAGAGTGAAACGTGATCACAGCAAGCCTGCCATGCTTCTCCAATATGTCTATCGCCTGTGGCAATACACGCTCTATGACACCCAGTTCATCATTCACTGCAATACGTAATGCTTGAAAGACTTTGGTCGCAGGATGATTGCCTCCCACCCAAGGTATTTCTTTGTCTGTCTTGAGCTTCTTGCGATATACATCGAGAATCACATCTACGAGATCACCCACCGTCTCGAGCACATAGTCAACTCTCTTCTCCACTATAGCGCGTGCTATGTCTATGCTCAATTTCTCTTCACCATACGTATCAAATATGTATGACAATTCTGTTTGCGACTTCATATTGACCAACTCTGCTGCAGTGCATCTACCATACAATGGTCTATTATCGACGCTCAGTGGAGGGTTGTCTGCTTCATGTGGACACTTGAGATATGTGTCATAGCGCATATCCAAAGGCTCATCACGTTTGAAGAAACTAAATCCTCTTCCCCTCTCTTCAAACTGAGGACTTGACCAGCCAAAATCCATCAATATCCCCGACACATGTTCAAATGATTGTTCTTTCACTATTTGCTGTATGTGTTCAAAATTATTTCGTGCAAACAATACCCTATCTCCAAAATCATACAGATATTTCTTTGCGCGCAAGATTGCTTCTGCGTCAGCATCTATACCAAGCAACTTGCCATCTGGAGCTGTCACTTTCAAAATTTCTTCTGCATGTCCTGCATCACCCAAAGTACCATCAATGACATTCATGCCAGAGATAAGATTAAGTTCTTCAATGACTTCATTTAACAGCACTGGCACGTGTTTCATAAATATCATGTACATTTATCATATATCATTTATTTGCTACCAAGTGAACCAATACATGATACATGATAAATGATACATGATAATTCTTTTAAGGAATTAAACACCGAGTTCAAACATCTGCTCTGCAATCGTATTACTCTCTTTCTCAGTCTTTGTCTTGTATTCTTCCCACTTTTCCTGATCCCAAAGTTCGAGACGGTTGTATAGACCTGCCACGACAACTCCTTTTTTGAGACCAGCAAAACTGCGTAGATAATCAGGGACCATGATTCTACCTTGTTTATCTACCAAGACATCCATAGCTCCTGCGAGCATGAGACGCGCAAACGCACGTGTATTTGCTTGTGAGAATGGCAACGTCGCGAGCTTATCAGCAAGCTTTTTCCATTCTGTTTTCGTATAAAGAAAAAGACAGTTGTCGAGTCCCCTTGTTACAACTGCACCTTTGGAAAGATCAGCGCGGAACTTTTTGGGGACCGCAAGACGACCTTTTTCATCTAAATTGTGGGAATATTCTCCGATGAACATAATTGTATTTAGAAAGTAGAGAGACAAGCATTTTCCCCACTCTTCCCCACGTACATCCATTATATCCCACTTTACTATTCTTTGCAACCATGAAAACCCATGTTATCCACATATCTGTTCAAAAAACAAAATGTAAATTAAAAAATTGACAAAACGCGCAAGACCATGTAGTTTCTCTAAGGTAGTCAACTGCCACACCTACCAAAGAGGTATCATGAACGAGACTCAGTTCCTCACGATTTTCGCCAAGGTCGTCATGGGCGTCATGCCTGAAGAAGAGCTCAACAAGGCCTGCGAGCAGTTCCTGCGCGACCACGGGGAGCTCCCTGTGGACTTCCGCGTCACCGAGGCCGCCGAAGCCGAGGCCCCGCTGGCCGAAGAAGCCGACTGCGGCTGTGGACAGGGCTGCCCCGCGCCCACCGCGACCGAGGTCCTCGAGCCCACCGCCGAGGGCACCGAAGCCGACGCCGCGCCCGAGCCCGAGGCCCCGCTGGCCGAAGAAGCGCCCGAGTCCAAGGGGATCGACCCGGTCGCGTAGGGAACTCCGAGTTCCCGATCAGCCGGTCTGGTGACCTGACAAGAAGACCCTGATCGCCACGACGACTGTGGCGGTTGACATGAGGCGATGCAGGGTCGCACGTTCTTTTTCCCACAAGGGAGGGATGGAGGGAAACGATGGACCGGAGATCCATCACACATCGAGGTAGACGTCCATCGTTCGCCTCCGTTCCATTACATATTTAATAAAATATTTAGTGGAATATAAAAAAACCGCGTCATTTACGCGATTTTTTATTGATGTAAATTAATGTTGAGATTAGTGTTTGATTTTGCGCAACTTCCTCTGATAGCTGATAGCAAACCGATGGGCTTCGTCCCTCACACGAACCAACAATTCTTGATTTTTGTTTACCCACTTCACAAATTCTTTTTCTTTGCTCCCTAAAATAAATTCATTCTTCTTACGTTTGGGTCCTTTGGCAATGCCAACGACTGGTATTTTAAATTTATTTACTCGAATAGTTTCCACTGTTCTATTGACCTGTGGTACTCCCCCATCTACCAAAATAACATTCGGCATTCTCCACTCACTATGTTTTAATCTGCGTTCCAACACCTCATGAAGACATCCAACATCACTTTGACCAAGAACATTTTTGATTTTAAATTTTCTATATTGTGATTTGTTCGACTCGCTATTTTCAAACACTACCATGGATCCTACTTTGCCCGCCTCACCCAAATTTGAAATATCATAACCTTCTATTCTTGAAAATTCGAATTTCGAATTTCGAATTTCGAATTTTTGTTGACTAGTAAATGACTTATTCAACAATGCTATATCCTGTATTCTCTGCAAAGCGCTGATTTGATTTCGCAAACGACCAGCTTCTTCAAAATTTTCCTTCTTACTCTCTTCTTTCATTTGTTTTCCAAGTTGTCGTATAACGCCTTTTTTGTTTCCTCTCAAAAACATAACTAAGGGACGAATAACTTTCTTTTTATACTCTTGTGACGTAATTTCTCCGGTACATACGCCTAAGCATTGTTCCATTGCATAGTACAAACAAGGCCTACAAGGCTTACCAGGCTGGCAAGGCTTACAGTGCGAAATAAAAAACAACCTCTGCAACAGTTTCATCATTTCACGTGTTTTTAACCCTGGATAAGGACCAAATTTAAATTTCAAATTTCGTCCCCGATTAAATCGAGGATCGAATTTCGAATTTTCTATTTCATGTTGGCGAACAGTTTTTACTTGTGGATAATTTTCTTTAGTCATGACGATATAATTCCACGACTTGTCATCTTTCAAATCTACATTATATTTTGGTTGAAATTTCTTAATAGTATTAGCTTCCAAAATAATCGCTTCCAACACTGATTCAGTTTGTATTATTTTGACATCTGATACTTCATTTATAAGCAACTCAATCGGACGCCTCCCCATTTTTAAGGGGGAGGTTGGGAGGGGGTTGCGAAAATACGACGCAACTCTATCTTTCAAAGACGTAGCTTTTCCAACATAAATAAGCTCTCTTTTATCATTATAAAATAGATAAATACCCGGACTATCTGGAAATTTTTTTGAATCAAATATAAACATATGTGGTTTAATTATCCAATAATATACTATGGTTAATAATCTTTGACAATGTCTAAAATTAACGTTATGCTGTTTATGTTATGAATAGAAGAAAAACAATCACAATTTACTTCTCCGACCCAGAGCCAATGGGTTATCCTTTCAACGAAGGTGAATACTTTGATAGATACCAGGATGTAATCTCTGACATAACGAAGTACCCCATCGACGTTTACTTTGTCCGAGGAAAAAATTCATACGAGGGGAATGGAGTTTTCTCTCACGGATGGTATTTTGATAATGGCGAACTTAAAGAATACAAAAATAAAATAAAGGCAGATTTGATTTTTAATCGTGATGACAAAAATACAATCCCAAAAATTTATGATTGTAAAGTGATCAACCATCCTGATTTTGACGAGCTTGCTCTTGATAAACATCTCACAGCTCAGACATTCGAAGAAATCTCCCCGCGCACAGACCTAATCAATTCATATGAAGAATTCATTGGCAAGATGAAGGAATATGCTATTGGCAATGGTGATCGCGTTGTGCTCAAAAAAAATTATCTCACTGAAGGACGTGGAATTTTTATTATCAATGCCGGCGAAGTGAGTGAACACACGTACGATGATTGGCACGATGTCTTACTCCAAGAATTTCTCGATGCAACGTGCGGTATCCACAATCTGGTACAAGGAAATCATGATCTGCGAGTCGAGGTAATCAATGGGGAAATAGCTCACTCCCTCATGCGTATGCCCAAAAAAGGAAGCTTCTTGGCAAATGTTTCCCAAGGCGGTGATTCTTTTACTGTACAAGTTTCAGATATACCAAAAGACGTAGTAAATATAATTTGCCACGATATTCAACCAAAAGTAGACAAATATCGACCGCTCCTCTACTCTGCAGACTTCATGAATACAAAAGAAGGTTTCAAACTTCTCGAACTAAACTCTCGCCCAGGCTTATTGTTTGCATACGAAGCAACATACAAGCAGTGGAATGGGAAAATTGCACAGATGTTGATTGAAGCGGTACAAAATGATAAATGAAAAATGCTAAATGATGAATATTACATTTTTTTCATTTCTCTATAATTCGACAATGAAACATTGAGCAACATAACAATATATAGTAACCCTGCAAAAAAATGTGATAATGTCGATATACTCAGGTTAAGTTCAAAACCAATTACTACAAGGTGAGAAATAAAAATAACAGGAATTAGAAGAACAACAAACCCAGCAATGATGCCGGGCTGTTTTTTTATATACGCCAATTTCTTTTTAAATGTATCAAGTGATATATGTACACCCTTCTCAGCCGCTTCTTCGTCATACCATGCATCAACTATGGTTGATATGAGAACACCCCACACAAATCCAGTGCAGGTGATAACGCCGTTGATAAACAAAATATCCATTTTGTAAGCACGCGTATAATCCCCTGATATAATGAGCCACACAATCGCATTCATAATAAGAGAAACAAATAGTAAAATGGACTTCCTATTTTCTCGCGGAAACAATTCACTAATCATTGCTCCCCCTCCTATAATCAAAAACAATGCACTGAGCCCGCTCGTAAACATGTACCACGACTGTGCGTAAGCTAATTCATCCAATCTACTCATAATCAGGACGATCGGAATAAAAATAGAGACGAAATAATAAACTGTTGCTAATATCACATTAAATTTACTCCGTTTATTTTTCAAAGATGACATATTTATTTTTTTAATACACGACCTAGATATTTCCCAGTATAGCTGGTAGTAATTTTCCGTGCAATATCCTCGGGTGTGCCGATCGCCACTACTTCGCCACCTTTGTCTCCACCTTCAGGGCCAAGATCTATGATCCAATCGCACGACTTAATTACATCCAAATTATGCTCAATAACCAAAATAGTATTCCCTTTTGACACAAGATCCTGCAACACACTGATCAACTTTTTCACATCATCATAATGAAGTCCTGTCGTAGGTTCATCAAGTAAATACAATGTCTTGCTCGTATTCTTCTTTGCGAGTTCCTTTGAAAGTTTAATCCTCTGTGCTTCACCTCCAGAGAGTGTTGTAGCAGATTGTCCGAGGCGCAGATAATCTAGTCCTACACTGTTCAACACTTTCAATTTGTCATAGATGTATGGAATATCTTCAAAAAAATCTTCCGCTTCTTCTATCGTCATATTGAGTACATCTACAATGTTTTTGCTTTTGTAATGCACTTGTAATGTCTCTTGGGTAAATCGCTGGCCTTTGCACACATCACATACTATCTCTACACTTGGCAAAAAATGCATTTCGATCTCCAATACCCCGCGTCCTTCACAATTCTCACACCGCCCACCAGGCCTGTTGAAACTAAAGCGGCCAGATTTGTATCCACGAATACGCGCTTCGGGAGTCGCCGCAAACAAATCGCGGATGAGAGTCCATGTTCCTGTATACGTAGCAGGATTACTTCGTGGTGTACGGCCAATCGGATTTTGATCTATCTTTATGATCTTGTCTATATATTCCGTGTTCAAAATTTGTTTGTGTTTACCAACACGTCTTTTTTGTTCTTCTGGCACATGGCCAGAATAATTTATTCTATTTGCAACCGCACGATACAAAATATCGTGCATGAGTGTAGACTTGCCAGACCCAGACACCCCCGTCAAACAAACAAAACGACGCAATGGAATCTCGACGTCAATAGTCTTTAAGTTATGTTCACTCGCGCCTTTAATTTTAATTTTTGGTGTTGAAGCATCAACTTTGCGACGCGTGTCAGGTACTTCAATCTTTTCTTCACCCCGTAAATATTTACCTGTTAATGAATTTTCTGGATTACCCAAGATGGTGCAGCCTAAAATTGAATCATTCTTTTTATTTTTTACTTTTTCCTTTTTACTTTCAAGTAGCAAGTTGAGCGGTCCAGAATAAATCACCTTCCCACCATGTGTTCCTGCTCCTGGCCCAATATCTACCACCCAATCACTAGTCAAAATAGTATCTTCGTCATGTTCCACGACAATGATAGTATTTCCTATATCACATAAATTACGAAGTGTGGAGACAAGTTGATCGTTGTCTTTTTGGTGCAATCCAATAGTTGGTTCATCCAATACATATAATGCTCCCACAAGCTGTTGGCCAACTTGAGATGCGAGACGAATGCGCTGGGCCTCTCCGCCGGACAAAGTGCCTGCTCTCCGATTGAGTGTAATATAGTGAAGACCGACATTATGTAAAAATGATAATCTATTGTGTATCTCATTTAGGGCTGTCCCTGCTATTTCCATTTTTTTCTTATCCAATATTTCTATTAGATTTTCAAAAAAAGATTTTGCCTCCCCAATTGTCTGACTCGTTGCTTCCCAAATATTTTTGTCAGCAATTTTGACCGAAAGAGCATTATTATTGAGACGTCTGCCTTCACATTTGGGACATACTTCTTCACTAAATAATTCTTTGGTACCAAGTCCCGTGCAAAAATCGCAATACCCATAAGGACTATTGAAACTAAAAAGCCTTGGCTCAATCTCTGGAAAGCTAAAACCATCTTTGGGACACGAATACTGTGTACTGTAGATATGTTCTTCCTTATCAGGATATATAACAGTGCATAATCCATTTGATAAATCTACTGCGCGTTCTACGGCTTCAGCTAAACGCTGTTTGTCTTCGTCTCTGAACTCAGAACTCAGAACTCTGAACTCCATTTTATCCACAACAATCTCAATCGTATGCTTATTATTCTTTGATAGTACAATTCTTTCTTTCAACGACTTCATCTTTCCATCCACGCGTACATTCAAAAATCCAGAATTATACATATCATACAACATCTGGTAATATTCGCCTTTTCTACCTCTCACCACTGGGCTCAAAATGATAATTTCATTACCCTTTTTACTTTCTATTTTCAACTTTTTACTTCCGAGCAGATTCTCTATTATTCTTTCTTCAATTTGGTCAACTGTCATCTTCTCTATTTTTGTTCCACAAACAGGACAATGTGGTTCTCCGACTCTCGCATACAATACACGTAAATAATCATATACCTCAGTAATAGTAGCAACAGTAGAACGTGGATTTGAACTATGCGCCTTTTGGTCTATAGAGATGGCTGGGCTCAGTCCCTCTATCTCATCCACGTCAGGTTTCTGCATGCCTCCAAGAAATTGACGTGCATATGCAGATAGACTTTCTATATATCTACGCTGGCCTTCTGCAAAAATGGTATCAAACGCAAGACTAGACTTGCCTGATCCAGACAGTCCAGTAAAAACAATCATGTTGTTGCGTGGAAGTTCGAGACTGATGTTTTTCAAATTATGTTCTCGAGCTCCACGAATTATAATTTTTTCTTGCATAGTTAGATTAAACAGTAATTAAACAGTATATGTTTTAAAGTAAAAAAATTTAAAATTATTTAATAGGCTAAACGTCAAAAAGCCCCATAAACAAGGGGTATATAACAGCTATATTGAAAAAAGAACACTAGTATTATATACTTAGTAGGTATGATTTGTCAATAAATATATACGCATATGGATAAAAACCCAAATCTCACTCCAAAACAAAAAGATGTATTATTCGATAAAGCTACCGAGATGCCGTTTACCGGTAAATATCTAGACCACCATGAAAATGGCATGTTTACCTGTGCCAACTGCGGTATTGAATTATTTGATTCAAAAACCAAATTCGATTCAGGTACAGGTTGGCCAAGTTTCTCAGATGTAGTACAGTCAGGCAACATAGAACTCAGAGCTGATGCAAACCATGGGATGAACCGCACAGAAGTAGTATGCAAAAATTGTGGTGGACATCTGGGACATGTTTTTGATGATGGTCCACAGCCGACAGGCAAGCGTTACTGTATCAATTCGTACTCTCTTGATTTCAAACCTAAAAATAATTAGGGTAGATGGTATACTTGCCTAAAACAACAAAAAGAGCTACGCTACACTATATCTTATTTTTTAACGATAATGTATGCAAAAAGCCAATATCTTTTTTGCTTCTATCCTGATGCTTCTTGCATTAGGAGCCGGTTGTAGTCAGGCAGAAGACACAGACAACCAAACACAAACTAAACCAGCAGACACAATGTCCTCAGATACTACGCAGACCCCATATCTTACAGATACAGTGTCGGGAAATAACATTAGTCTGAGCGCCCAGGCAGTAGGAAAAAATACAGTGCAGTTCGAATGGAATGTGGGAGATGAAATAGCCAAACAAGCAGAAGGGTGGCGTATTGTATACGGCAAAGAAGCAAGTCCGACATATCCAAGTACCTGGTGGTTTGAAAGAGGTAAACCACACCGTGAAAAAACATGGGCTGGACTGCCGGGTGGTGTTGCACATTTCAGGCTATGCGCCGTGATACAAGATGTGTGTGAATCGTATAGTAATGATGTAGAAGTAGAAATACTCGGAGAAACAAGCATCGAAGACGTGACAATAGTGCAGTAGACCAGATTATCAGACAATAGGAATACATTTTACAAAACACCGTACACACGGTGTTTTTAATTTAATAATCAAATACATATTCCTGTTTTCCAAGAAACTTTGGCTTGGGTCTAAATACTTCAACATCCAACCATGCCTTGAAACGAGCCAAAAATTCTCTTCCTTGCCACAACTGCGCATATACATATGTATTTTTATCTGCGATTAATCCAATTGATTCAATACCAAAATTATTACACGTATACAAAATTCTAGGTAAATGAAATTTTTGAGACACAGCCACCACACGGTATTTGTCTAAACCAAAAATATCACGCGCACGATAACAGCTGTCGTAAGTCCGAAAACCAGCGTAGTCAAGAACAATATTTTCCTCGGGGATGCCCCTTTCTATAGCAAATTTTTTCATAGCCGTTACCTCATCGTATTCTTGCCTTCCATTGTCCCCGGTCATCAGAAGTTTTTTTACTTTTCCCTCTTCATATAATTCTATTGCGGTAAGTACACGATCTCGAAGTGTATCAGTTAGCCGCCCATCGGGACGAACTCCTGCACCAAAAACCAACGCAACATCTAACACAGGGATATCCGAAATATCTGAATGTACGTTCAACGTATGGTGAAAAAATAAAGTCTGTGATCTAAATAGTGCCCCCAAAAGAAAAAGACAGAAAAATGATCCACTCAAAAATAAATATTTCAAAAAAATCTTCATATTATTTTTTCTTATACAATTTTAGTTCTCGTATCTCATCACGTAAAATTGCTGCCAATTCAAATTCCAAAGCTTTTGCCGCTTCTCTCATCTGTTGTTCTTTATCTTGTATAATTTCGTTGATAGGACGCGCGTCCCCAGACAAATCTAATTTAAGCAATTGTTCTTTTCGTTTTCCACCTTTTGCTGTTTTTGCTTTTGACGAAGAAATGCCGAATTCTTCGAGAATATTACGAATACTTTTTTCAATTGTCTTAGGTGTAATGCCATGCTCTTTATTATATGCCAGCTGAATTTCACGACGACGTTTAGTTTCTCTTATTGCACTTTCTATTGACTTAGTAGAAACATCGGCATACATCACGACTTGTCCATTTACATTACGTGCCGCACGGCCAATAGTCTGTACAAGACTGGTTTCATTACGCAAAAACCCTTCTTTGTCCGCATCCAAAATAGCAACCAAAGAAACTTCTGGAATATCTAGGCCTTCACGTAACAAATTGACACCTACAATGACGTCAACTTCTCCCTTGCGAAGTTTAGTAATAATTTCTATGCGCTCAATCGTCAGAATATCACTATGGAGATAAGCAACTTTTATCTTTTGGTCTTTGAGATAATCTGTCAGATCTTCTGCCATTTTTTTCGTAAGCGTCGTGACAAGTGTACGTTCACCTTTTGTAATACGATCTTTGATTCTCTCAATAATATCTTCTACCTGTGATTTCTTCCCCTTTCCTCCGGTCACAGGCAACACAATAATCTCTGGGTCGACTAAACCTGTCGGTCTCACAATCTGTTCTACTACTTGTTCACTATGCTGATATTCGTAATCAGCTGGAGTTGCAGACACAAAAATCATGTGTTGTGTACGCGCAATAAATTCGTCAAATGTAAGCGGTCGATTGTCGCGTGCACTTGGCAATCTAAATCCGTGCTCAATAAGTGTATCTTTTCGTGCCCTATCACCATTAAACATCCCACGAATTTGCGGAAGAGTAACATGACTCTCATCAACAACAGTAAGAAAGTTACCCATTCCTCGTTCCGCGCCCCCTGTCCCCCATTTAAAATAATCCAACAAGGTAAACGCTGGCTCTCCTTCTTTGCGCCCGTCAAACTGTCGCGAATAATTTTCTATACCGTTGCAATACCCTATATGTTCTATCATTTCCAAATCATAATTCGTCTTGCGTTTCAGCCGTTCATATTCCAATACTTTCCCAGTTTTTTTAAAATATGCTAAACGTTCTTCTAATTCTGCGCGTATAGATGTGAATGCATTATTTCTTTCTGATTCTGATATTACATAATGTTTTGCAGGAAAAAACCATGCGTCAGACAATTCTGTTTTTACCTGACGAGTTACTGGATCGACTAATTCAATTACATCAATCTTATTTGAAATTTCAAATCGATAAATTCGTTCTTCATTCACGGGAACGATTTCAAATACTTGTCCGCGCATGCGAAACTGCCCACGTTTTAAATCAGCATTCGTACGTTCATATTGCATATTTATCAATCGCTCCATCATTCCACGACGATCTAACTCCTCACCCAAACGTAAATGAATAACTTCTTTCTCATAATCTTTTGGGTTACCCAGATTATAAATCGCAGAAACAGAAGCAACAATAATTACATCTTTGCGTGATAATAACGCTTGTGTGCATGCGTGACGCAGACGATCTATTTCTTGATTTATCTGTGCTTCTTTTTCTATATATGTATCTGAAGAAGGAATATACGCCTCTGGCTGATAATAATCATAATACGAGACAAAATATTCAACTGCGTTGTCTGGAAAAAATTCACGAAATTCATTACACAATTGCGCAGCAAGAGTTTTATTGTGTGCAATTACCAGTGTCGGCATCTGGGTCTGTTCAATAACATTTGCAATCGTAAATGTTTTCCCACTCCCCGTAACACCAAGCAACGTCTGTGTTCGTATATCTTTTTCCAAACCTGAAACAAGACCCTTGATAGCGTCTGGCTGAGAGCCGGATGGCTTATAACTGGATTTAAGCTTAAATTTTGACATAATTTAGCTACATTAAGCTAAAATTCAAAAATTATTATACTATATTATTGACAAAATGGCAAATTAATGATAATTTCGTCTACCGTTCTTTAGACTGAAAAATGCTATTTGTAGTCAGACGCATCAATAGATATAGATAATACTACTTATCTATAATTATCGGTGCGGCGGCTACAGCTAACGGTGAAACTATTCTTGCCCAGCGGGTGCTGGGCGGGTGAAGGACGTAGCGAACCGGGGAAAATGGCTACCGTGTGGTAGCCAGACGCGGTGGCCGCCGCACATTTTCAGTCATATATGGGACGCCGCGTGGGTGAGAACCGAACGAACTCGAGCACCCTCCTTCCTCGACGTTTGTACGAGTTCTCCCACGCGGCGCCCATTCCATTCTCTTGAGTATCTTCATAAAAAAAACTAAAAAACAAAATCCACCGTGAAGGTGAATTTTTTATTAAAAAATCTCTTCTTAAACTATAATTCCTTTTTAATATCTTAATATCTCAATATTTTTTATCCAATATCTTTTATGTCCCCACATTTCTCTTTTTTGGTGTCTCCCCCGTAATATGTACCGGCATACCAACATCTGTATACATATATAAAAGCCCTGCATCTTCGGTACGCATATTTATACATCCATGAGAATGTGTCCTCAGACCAAAATCATTATGCCAATAAGATCCATGTATATAATAGCCACCCTTTTTGAATTCCATATTCCATTTCACATCGGGGAGATCATACCCAACGCCAGTATATCGTTTGACAGGAATTTTATTCATGATCTCAAACATACCATCCGGTGTTTCTGTCCCAGGATTTCCGGTTGATACAGGAAGATTCAAAATTTTTACACGATCTACAAAATAATAAAGTCTTTGTTTTGGCAAATCAACTTCTATCCAGCGACGAAATTTACTCTCTCCGTTTTTCTCCGAAGGACTATACCCGCGCATCACTTCATCGAAGTCGCTATCGCCATCCCCATCAGTATCCCCTTTTCCTCTGTCAGCATGAAACCATCCCTCCAACCAATCGTCGAGTTTATCTTTGTCATAATCATACTGATGCATCTGCACACCTGGTCCTGCATGTGGTGAATAACCATGTTTTACCTCTATACCATCTGTATATGTATCTCCGTCTGTATCTGGATTATTTGAGTCCGTATAATAAAGTGCTTCGTCTGCATCAGAAAGACCATCATTATCAGAGTCAATAATTTCTGCTTTTAAAATACCTGGCGTAAGCAAGAATAAACTCATTACTAACAATATATTTTTCATAAAAGAAAACTACTGAAACAAACAATGAATAAGATAGATGATAAGTGATAAAAATTTATCATATATCATTTATCATTTTGGATCTTAAATCTTTATTTTTACTCATCATTTTGCATTCATCATTTATAATTTTATCATATTTCAATCTTTTCAAGATATTCCGGTACAAATGTCTCAGCTTTATATTGGTCTTTGATTCTATGAGCAAGTTCGGTAGCAGCTACAGGTTCGCCGTGAACACAGTACACTTGTTTTGGTGCTTTCTTCGCAGACCCAACCCATTTCAACAATTTCCTTTGATCACCATGCGCTGACAATGCCCCAATCGCTTTCACCATACAGTGCACATCTACTTCTTGATTCATAACTTTCACATGTCGAGCTCCTTCATATAATTTCCGACCGAGTGTACCCTCAGCTTGATATCCAACAATGATAAGCGTAGAGTTGGAATCACTCAAATAGCGTGACGCATGATGTAAAATGCGTCCGCCGTTCATCATGCCTGCTCCTGCCATTACCAGTTTGGGGCCAGGGATACGATTTATCTGTTGGGATTCCAATTTGGTATATGTCGTATGTAATTGAGAAAAATCCAAAAAGTCATCACCTGCGCTATGGAGACGAGAGGCTTCTACATCGTAATAATCCGGATATTTCTTATATACTTTGGTGGCATCTATAGCGAGTGGACTGTCCAAAAAGATAGGAATATTGGGAAGTGTCTCATCATATTCACTCAATTTATTGAGCTCATACAGAAATTCTTGGGTACGTTCAAGTGAGAAAGCTGGTATCATAATAGTGCCGCCCCTTTGTACACCATCTTTGATAAGATTCAAAATAATTTGACGACGCGTATCAATATCTTCATGTATACGATTGCCATACGTTGATTCGCAGAGCAATACATCAACATCCCCCAATGACTCGGTATCTTTCAAAATAGGGACATCTTCATTGCCAATATCCCCTGAAAAACCTACCACCATATTGCCTGCTGATACTTCGATAAACGCTGAACCAAAAATATGCCCCGCATCTTTCCACACAGCGGAGATATTTCCACCCAAATCGAGAGGCGCATGATAATCAACACCTTTGCATCGCGATTTTGCCACAGCAATATCTTGTTCATCAAATAACACGGGGTACCCAAACTTCCTATTGTCGTACGCCATGATCTGGTAAGCGTCCTCCCATATGAGAGGAGCCAATTCACCTGTGGCATGGGTCATATAAATATACCCAGTAAATCCGTCCCTGATGAGCTTTGGGATACGACCTACGTGATCCAGATGTGCATGAGTGACAAGCAATACATCAATTTCCTTCGGATCAAATGGAAAATCGTCATGATTCCGCCCTTCATTGAAATCTCCCCCTTGAAACATGCCACAATCTACCAAAATTTTCTTGGTACCCGTATCAAACAAATGGCAGGATCCCGTGACTCCTCTATTCGCACCACAAAATTGTATATGCATACATAATTATATTTATTACTTTGTATGCAGTATAACACAAAACAACGCATCGAAAAAGGTCAAAAAGGAAGGTCGAGATAAATAATAAATGATAAATGATAAAAACCTTATCAATTATAATGTATCATCTATTACATATATACAACTATAATGTGCACAAACATTCTATCTGTTATAAAACTGTACAAATACACCCTACTTTGATATACTATCCCCATCAACTATGCGTCAAGAAATTGATAAAATAGAAATAAAAGAGCCACCATTAGAAGAGCTCAATAAAAAACGATCTTGTCTAAAACGTACCTGTATTACCGGGTGTGGTTGTTTTTTCATTTTATTTGTTATTTCACTTTTGCTATTACGATTTGCCATAGGACCCCGAACAAAAGAAGTCAAAGACTTGCCAACCACGTTCACTAACATAGTGCCTGTATATGACGTGGATAATATCGAAAAAATTACCCATACGTCGGGCAAAGAACGCAGTAAACAAGTCGAATTGGCAGCCTACTTGCCCAAATTAATCCTATCGCCCTTTGTTATACACTTTGATAAAGATTTCAAATACATACCACGCACTATTACCGAACGAGAGATGACAAAATGGGAAAAATTCATTGCATTCATGACTGATCCTATCACAGACCAACGCGATGTATTTCAAATAGAATGGCTTGATCTACCTGCAAGTCAAAAATTCGTTCTTGAATATTATGATACTGAACTCAGAAAAAAAGGATTCATTATTGGGATGCAAAGTATAAATAAACATATTATACAATTTACATTTAAAAAAGAAGATGGGGACATAGACGGTGTTTTTTATACTATGGATGATCCAGAAACACCAAAGACAGATTACGTGTCATTCACTATTAATATACCTATTGAATAATAGACATTACTTCATAACTCAACACGTATGTCAATAAAAGAAATAAGGCAAGACAATATCACATGGATAAACATAAACAGAGTGAATGAAGAATCAATCACGTATCTTAAAAAACACTACAAATTTCATCAACTCGACATAGAAGATATACAAAGTGAGAATCAAAATCCGAAGTTAGATGTTTATAAAAACTATCTTTTTTTAGTTTTTCTCCTGCCCCAATGGAAAGAGGGAGGCAAAAAAATAATTTCGCAAGAAATTGATATATTCGTAGGAGAAAATTATCTTGTCACTGTCCAACATGGCAAAAATAAAGAAATTAAAAATTTTTTTTATCGTTGCATGAATAATAGAAAGATAAAAGCTGAATGGATGACACAAAGCCCGGGTTACCTCCTATACAAATTACTCGAGGCGCTATACAGCCAAGCACGGCCAACCCTTGAAAATATAGGAAGACAAATATCAGACATGGAAAACGAAATCTTCACTACAGACCAAGACGCCCGAGCAATTAGGCATCTTGCCTTACATAGACGCAATGTATTGAACTATCGTCGTATACTGGATCCACAACGATATATCATGTCTACGTTGTCCCACACACGGAAACTTTTTCTTGATGAAAGTCTTAGCATTTATTTCGACAATATAAAAGACTATCTGGATAAATTATGGATCATTGCTGATACATACAAAGAAACGATCGACGGACTTCATCTCACGGTCGAATCTCTCATCAACCAAAAAACAAATAAAGTAATCGGGGCACTCACGGTCATATCGGTATCTCTACTTCCACTCACTTTGTTGTCTGGTATATACGGTATGAATATTATCAACCTCCCCTATTCAGAGCACCCTTGGGCAGTATGGAGTATGTTTATTGGTCTGGCCGCAATCATCTTACTCATTATTTTTGTCATGAAAAAAAGGAGATGGTTTTAATCAATATACATGATCCGTAATTTACTCAACCGACAATCTCATACCATCACTGGCGCAGCAATTATTATAGGTGCTGCGTCTTTTGTGAGCCGCATTATTGGCATGATACGCGACCGTCTACTCGCTCACCATTTCGGTGCCAGTGATATTATGGATGCATACTATGCAGCATTCAAAATTCCAGATCTCGTATACAATTTGCTCATTGTTGGTGCGCTCTCTGCTGGTTTTATACCCATCTTTGTAGAATTACTACACAAAGACAAAGATGAAGCATGGCGAGTCACCAATGCTATCATCAATATACTGGGCATACTTCTTGTCATCATATGCAGCATACTCATATGGTTCGCGCCTGAAATAATGCACATGCTCGTCCCTGGATTTGAGGGAAACAAATTTGACACGACAGTAAACCTCACACGCATCATGTTTATTAGTCCTATTTTACTAGGCATTAGCAGTGTCATGAGCGGAGTACTCCAAAGTTTCAAATCTTTCCTTATCTATTCCCTTACCCCCATCATGTATAATCTAGGTATTATCCTCGGTATCACCATATTTGTGCCTTTATGGGGTATAGCAGGTCTGGCGTATGGTGTTGTCTTTGGGGCGTTGCTTCATCTCCTTATACAGGTACCTTCATTTATTCAACACGGATTTCGATACCAAGGACTTCTCCTATGGAAAAATAAACATGTACGTAAAATTGGCGCGCTCATGATCCCGCGTACGCTCGGGATGGCTACACGACAAATAAATTTCCTCGCCATTACGGCTATATCATCTACTCTAGCCTCCGGTAGCCTCGCCATTTTTACCTTTGCAGACAATCTGCAATCAGTACCATCAGGGATAATTGGCGTCTCATTTGGTATTGCTATATTTCCAACACTTGCTCAGCTTGCAGCCAAACGCGATATGGAAAATATGGGCAGACAAATAGCACATGCAACAAAACAAATCTTGTTTTTGATTATCCCTCTCACCATTATCTTTCTCCTCTTGCGTGCTCAAATCGTCCGCGTTGTCTTGGGCACTGGCGAATTTGATTGGAATGCAACCATACTCACAGCTGACGCATTGGCTTTCTTTTCCGTCTCCCTGTTTGCCCAATCACTTATTCCACTTCTTGCACGAAGTTTTTATGCACTCCAAGACACATGGACACCTTTCATCATCGGGATGATAAGTACGGGCGTCAATATCATACTTGCTCTGTATTTCGTACGTACTCTAAACATCAGTGGTCTAGTCATCTCATACTCCATGAGCATGATTATACAAATTGCATTCCTCTGGATCTTCCTCCGCCAAAAAATAGGCACCCTGCAAGAAAAAGACGTCATTGTCACTGCCCTCAAAATTTCTATAGCGGCTCTCTTTATGGCATGCGCTATCCAATTACTCAAATACCCCATATCACACATCGTCAATATGCAAAAATTTTGGGGCATATTGATACAAGGTACTGTATCTGGTACAATTGGTCTCCTAGTATATGGATTTATCTGCAACCAACTCAAACTTCGCGAGATGAGGCTTTTTCAAGAAAGTCTCAGAAAAAGATGGCTTAAACTACGCCATATACAAGGAGAAATTGAAAAACCAGACAATGTATGAACTTTATAAGAAACTTCTGTATTATCGCTCACATAGATCATGGAAAATCGACACTGGCCGACCGTTTTTTGGAATTAACAGGGACTGTCGAAAAAAGGAAAATGAAAGAGCAGTTGCTTGATCAAATGGATCTAGAGAGAGAGCGTGGTATTACTATCAAACTCCAACCGGTAAGGATGAAATACAAAGACCACACCCTAAATCTCATCGATACTCCAGGCCATGTGGATTTTACCTATGAAGTATCTCGCTCACTTGCCGCTGTCGAAGGGGCAATCCTCCTTGTTGATGCAACACAGGGCGTACAAGCACAAACAATTGGTAATTTGTATTTAGCAGTCGAACAAGATCTTACTATTGTTCCTGTTCTCAATAAAATAGATTTACCCAATGCAGATATTGAAAAAACAACTGATGAAATTATTCATCTTCTTGGGTGCAAACGCGAAGACATTTTGCATTGTTCAGGAAAAACAGGAGAGGGTGTAGATAAACTGCTAGAAGAAATTATACAAAGGGTTCCTCCACCCAAACAAACAGCACAGGAACCCCTTCGTGCGTTGGTATTTGATTCTTTTTATGATGATTATCGTGGAGTTGTCGCATCCATACGTGTTCTTGATGGGGAATTAAAAAAAGGAGACAAAATTCAATTTATGAAAACACGCGCAACAGCGGAAGTTCTCGACCTTGGACATTTCTCACCCAAACTCATGTCTGGTCCAACGCTCGGAAATGGACAAATCGGATATGTGGTAAGTGGACTTAAAGAATTATCTGATGTGCGTGTTGGTGATACGGTTACCCTAAAAGATAATCCAGCACTCGAAGCCTTGCATGGTTACAAAGATATTAAACCAATGGTATTCGCGGGAATTTTTCCCAAAGAAGGAGATGACTACTCTGCCCTGCGAGATGCAATTGAAAAATTAAAATTGAGCGATTCATCACTCTTTTTTGAACCTGAACATTCTCAAGCACTCGGTTTTGGATTTCGATGCGGATTTCTGGGTATGCTCCATCTTGATATTTTTCAGGAGCGTCTTAAACGTGAATTTGGCCTTCATATCATTGTGACCGTGCCCAGTGTTGCTTATCGAGTAAAAAAAACAAATGGACAAGAGCTTATTGTAAAAAGTCCTCAAGACCTACCTGAACCAAGTAGCATCTCACTCGTAGAAGAACCTTGGATGACTGTTGATATTGTTACGCCGGAAGATTTTATTGGAAACGTAATGGGACTTATCGCAGAAAAAAAAGGACGATACAAAAATACTGAATATTTGAGCGCGGGCAGCCATCAACGAGCCATGCTTCATTATGAAATGCCCCTTGCGTCAATTATCACTGACTTCTATGATAAATTGAAGACTGTTACCAGTGGCTACGCGTCGCTCAATTATGAATTAAAAGAATATGAAAAAACAAAAGTCGTGCGTCTCGACATTCTCGTTGCCGATGAAAAAGCAGAGTCACTAGCTACGCTTGTGTGGGAAGAAGATGCCCATAAAGTTGGCAAAACAATTGTTAACTCGCTCAAAGACTCTTTGCCCAAACAACAATTCGTGATAAAAATTCAAGCGGCAATTGGAGGAAAAGTAGTGGCAGCAGAACGATTGTCCGCCTTACGCAAAGATGTGACTGCAAAACTCTATGGCGGAGATGTGACAAGAAAAAACAAACTGCTTGAAAAACAAAAGAAGGGAAAAAAGAAAATGATGGCAATGGGTAAAGGAAAAGTGGACATACCTACCGAAGCATATTTGGCAGTGTTAAAACGATAACACTGATTTCACTGATTATGTAAGATTACACAGAATACATAATCAGTGAAATTATTTTTTAATCAATATAATCAGTGTATATGTACGGAAGCAAAAAAATGAAAACCTTGTGGACTATCATTACTATCATTGGCGTGCTCGCAATGATTTTCTTTAGTGTCATGCCAGCTTTTTATTAAAATACATGCAAAAAAAATGGGAACTTCTCCCCGAACCTCCGCAAGATTTTTTTGAGCAATTTCCTGAACTCCCCAAGATAGTTGCGTGTTTACTATACCATAGAAACATACGGACTCAAGAAAAAATAGACGAATTTCTAAATCCTGACTATTCGCAAGACATACATGATCCATTTTTGTTCAGAGACATGACAAAAGCGGTTGAACGAATTTTTGAAGCTATCAAAAAACAAGAAAAAATTGTAGTGCATGGAGACTACGATGCGGATGGTGTATCTGCATCAGTCATCATATTATCTACACTCAAGGCTCTCGGACATACAAACTACGAGGTATTTATTCCTCACAGAGAGATAGATGGATACGGTCTGAACATGAACACAGTCAAACAGTTGGCAGACAAAAAAACAAATCTCCTTATCACATGTGATTGTGGCATTAGTAATACAAAAGAAATCACCTATGCATGTGCACTTGGTATAGATGTAATTATTACTGATCATCATACGGTTCCAGAGCTATTACCACCCGCTCATGCAATCATACACCCTGGAGTTCCCGGAGAAATATATCCAGACAAAGGGCTCGCCGGTGGTGGTGTAGCATTCAAGCTTATTCAAGCTCTTCTCAAAAAACATAAAGAAACAAACTCCGTCTTGCCAAATAACGATACACAGGAATCTCATGAAAAATGGCTCCTCGATATGGTGGCTATTGCCACAGTAGGAGATATGGTACCACTCATAGGAGAATCACGAACACTGACGCTCTATGGACTCATTGTACTCAACAAGACACGGCGTATGGGATTACAAAAACTCCTTCTTGAAGCGCGTCTCATGCAAGAGGACGGAACCAAAAAAAGAGACTTTGATACATATACGATTGGTTTCCAGATAGCACCGCGCATCAACGCTGCAGGTCGCATGGATCATGCAAACGTCGCATATAATCTCATGATGACACAAGATGCATCAACTGCGGCAGAACTTGCTTATCAATTAGATAAAAATAATCAGGACCGCCAAAAAACAACCGATGCTCTTGTAAAAGAAGCATTAAAACAAATTGAATTAGAAACTATACGACAACCTGTGTTGTTTGTCCTCGGACAAGGGTGGTCTACGGGGCTCGTTGGCCTCATTGCCGGGAAGTTGAAGGAAAAATATTACAAACCAGCCATAGTCATGGCTGAAAATAATGGAGAAATCACTGGATCAGGCAGAAGTATAGAAGGATTTAATCTAGTAGAATCGCTCCAATCAATGCCTGACTGCTTTACCAAATTCGGTGGGCATCCTATGGCATGCGGTTTTACACTCGTCCAAGGAAAACTTGAAGAATTCAAACAAAATCTTATATCAAAATTCGAACAAAAAACAACCAACATGAATCTCACACCCACCCTACACATAGACGCACAAATACAATTGGAAGATGCAAACTGGGGATTATACGATATACTACAAAAATTTGAACCATTCGGTCAAGCAAATGAAAAACCAAAATATCTTGCAAAAAATGTTGAAATCCACAAGTTAGAACCGGTTGGCAAAGACAATAAACATTTGCGTATTATCATAAGGAATGGGGAAAAAACAAGGAAAACTATAGGATGGGGTCTGTGTAATGACAATGGAACAAACTGGTGTAAAGAATTGAAACCAGGTGATATAATTGATCTCGTATTCGAAATGGATATAAATGAATGGAATGGAAATCGAGAACTACAACTTACTATTGTCGACTTAAAAAAGTCTATATGAAACTAACTATTTATACCGACGGCGGTTCACGCAACAATCCTGGCCCAGCCGCCACAGGAATTGTAATAAAAAATGAAACTGGAAAGACTATTGCCAATTACGGCGAGTATCTTGGTGAGCAAACAAATAATTATGCTGAATACATGGCAGTAATTTCTGGACTAAAAAAAGCGAAAGAACTAGATGCAGACGAAGTTGAATGTATTATGGATAGTAAACTCGTGTGTGAACAACTAAATGGCAGGTGGAAAGTAAAAGAACCAACATTACAAAAATTATTTGTCATTGCGTGGAATCTCACTCAACAATTCAAAAAAATAAAAATACACCATACCTTGCGCGAAAATAACAAAGAAGCTGATGCCGAGGTAAATAAAATACTAGACCAACGAAGATAAAATTATTTATACAAATAAAAAACTCCCACTAAGGGGGTTTTTATTTTGGAACGCATGACTTGGTTATATATATACATACCGCATCTTTATTTTCACCACACGGAACATCATCAACAAACTCATGAATCTCTCCTCCAATTATATAACATGGAATTTGAGAAAAAAAACTCTTTCCAATAGCATGTTCACCAAAGTGATACCTCTTTCCTATCATAGATTCATCGGACTTTTCCCATCTACCGTATCCAAACAACATAGGACCCATGTACGTTAGACGAATGAGTAAAAAAATTCCAATACATGTCAAAAACAGAATTCCATATTTAACTAATATTTTATTTTTTAATCTCACAAATAATTTTATACTTATATCTCATCTTTTAATTCTTCCAACAATTTTTTACCTTTTCTACTTATTTTCTTTGGTACATCTATAATCACTTTCACATACTGATCCCCTCTTCCACTATGATGAAGCCGGGGCACGCCAAGTCCTTTTAATTTAAATTTCTGATGTGATTGCGTCCCCTCAGGAATCACAAGCTTCTTATCACCCTCCAATGTTTCGATTTCAACTTTGTCGCCAAGTACTGCTTGTGGATATGAAATATGAATTTCAGTATGAATATCATCTCCTTCGCGTACATATCCACGTTCATCACGCACATGCACCCGAACATATAGATCTCCAGGTGTACTTCCTACACCAACAGCTTCACCTTTCCCTGATAATCTAATCATCTCACCTTCTGAAATACCTGGCGGAATTTTTACTTTGTAGCGTGATTCACCTCGCATCGCCCCATCTCCACCACAATGTTTACACATTTTGTTTGGTACTTGGCCGGTTCCTTCACACGTAGAGCATGTCACAACACTTTGCATAGCACCAAGGATTGTCTGTTGCACATGCCTGACCTGACCTTGTCCATTACAATCAGAACACTTTTTGCTCCCTGAGCCTGGCTCAGCGCCAGTACCATTACATACATCACACACATTATGTTTGGTGAGTCGGATTTCCTTCTCTATACCAAATACTGCTTCACGAAATTCTAATGATACATCTACTTGTATATCATTTCCTCTGCGTTGGCGTGAAGAACGTGTACGCCCACCAGAAAAACCAAACATATCACCAAACAAATCGCCAAGGTCAATACCTCCAAAGTTTCCTTGAAATCCACCACCAAATCCACCTTGCTGCCCTCGGGCTGCACGCATGAAGTCATCCCAGTTCATGCCACCACCAAATCCACCTTGCTGTGCAAAATCAGCACCAAATTGATCATACTGTTTGCGTTTATTCTCATTCCCGAGGACCTGAAAAGCTTCATTTACTTCTTTAAACTTTGCTTCGTCTCCACCTTGTTTATCTGGATGATATTTGTGCGCCAACTTACGAAATGCTTTCTTAATTTCGTCTTGAGATGCGTTTTTATCTACGCCGAGAATTTTGTAGTAGTCTTTACTCATATCTATTTTATTTTAATCTCCCTAGGCAACATACCCTCATCTTCTACAACTCGATCTTTAAGATATCTTTTCTTAATAAAAAAAATCATCAATTGTACAAATGGATTAATTAATAGGGCACCAAAAGCCAATGACAAAATTAAAGGGCCTCCTATGCATGATTCACCATCGCATGTATTCATAAAAATATAGAGACTTATTACAGATGCAATAATAAGAAAAATTTCTCCTATCACAATATGCAATCCAGCTGTCTTTTTGCTAAAAATATGAAAAATGGACAACAAGACAACCCAAATGGGAGGGTAAAACAAAAATAGACGTGGCAATACTTCTACTTCATCCTTGAATTCATGCCAAGAATATGTAAAATACATACTATGTATAAAAAACCAAAATAACCCAAAGCCTGTAAATAGGAGAATAATGATAATAATGAAAGCGCTATGATTCCGCGTCATACATAACACAGATTACGAATTACTCTATCTCTATATTATTAATAATGTTCAATCCCCAAATCAATCAACACCATAAACAGCACAAACAAAGGAAACAGCACGAGCAAACCTGTTCTGTCCATGTTAAAAAATAGTGAAGTCAAAGCCGTTAAAAACAATAACAACAACAAACCAATCAGGAGAACCCACATACGATGTTGTCTCCTTTTTTCATGAAAGTAGTGAAGCATAATAAATAATTAATTTAAGATATTAAAATCCAACTATTTTTTTCAACTTGCTGCTATCTGAAATAGGAAACCTGAGTGAATACGTATACACTTTCTGTGCCATTTTCCCTTCAACATAAAAATATTCTTTTCCATCTTTACCCTTTTCCATCCTTATGTCTTTTTTGTCCATATAGTATTGTCCACTGAACGTATCTGCCAAGTTGCCTTCTACTGGCGCAGAATAATCGAATACCCACCACACTGTTCCTTGTTTATCAAATATATTCAGAGCCAAAATAATAATTCTTTTATTTGTTACTTTAACATTTGCTTTTACGAATGTATTGCGTGGTTTAGCATCAAAATTTACTCGAACACCATTTTCTTCATATTCAACTTTTTCGCCATCCAATAATTTAAAATTCTTCCATGATCTTTTCTTATTTATAATACGGGAGACTATAATTGCAATAGCTACAAATGCCCCAGCCAAAACCAAAAAATTTTGCATAGTATATAACATTAAAGATAACTCCCATTATTATAGCACATAAGGGCGAAGTTTTCCTCCGCCCCTATGAACTATAAACTCCATTATTTCTTCTCATCCACAACTTCGCCTTCTACACTCTCTCCGTCATCTTTTTTCTGATCTTTCTTATCCGCCCCTTGATCGTTGTTCACTGGTGGTTGTTTATTGGCTTGTTCTTGCTGGTACATCTTCATCCCCACAGCTTGTGCCGCAGTAGATAATTCTTCGGATGCTTTTTTGATAGCCTCGACATCATCTTTATCTTTGATCTCTTTCAGTTTTGAAAGTGCATCATTCACCTTCTTTTTTTCATCTTCTGTGACCTCAATTTTCTTTTCTTCAACGTCCTTCATCATTTTTTCTGTTGTATAAATCATAGTGTCAGCAATATTACGTACCTCAATTACTTCCTTTTTCTTCTTATCTTCATCTGCATGAGCTTCGGCATCCTTTTTCATTTTTTCAATTTCATCTTTTGATAAACCACTCGATGCCTCAATACGAATACTCTGCTCTTTATTTGTTGCTTTATCTTTTGCCTTTACATTCAAAATACCATTTGCATCAATATCAAACGTAACTTCAACCTGAGGAACGCCACGTGGTGCTGGTGGTATACCATCGAGCATAAATCTTCCAAGCGACTTATTGTCTCCTGCCATCTCACGTTCACCTTGCAACACATGAATTTCCACACTCGGTTGACTATCAGCCGCAGTAGAAAATACTTGGGATTTACTTGTAGGAATTGTTGTGTTACGCTCTATAAGTTTGGTGCACACACCACCAAGCGTCTCGATACCAAGTGAAAGTGGAGTGACATCAAGTAAGAGGATATCTTTACCAAGATCTCCTTGCAATTGCCCTGCCTGAATCCCCGCACCCAATGCTACAACTTCATCAGGATTCACGCTAGCATTTGGTTTTTTGCCAAAAAATTCTTCCACTTTCTTGATAACGAGTGGCATGCGTGTCATACCTCCAACAAGGATAACTTCATGAAGTTCATTTTTGTTAAATCCAGAATCATCAAGTGCCTTTTGTACAGGAATCATCGTTTTCTCAACAAGATCCATAACAAGCTCTTCAAGCTTTGCCCGAGTCAATTTCATATTCAAATGTTTTGGACCTTCAGCACCAGCAGAAATGAATGGTTCATTAATTTCTACTTCAACAGTGCTTGAAAGCTCTATCTTTGCTTTTTCTGCAGCATCTTTCACACGTTGGAGAGCAAGAGGATCTTTGCCCAAGTCAATTCCTTCCATACGTTTAAATTCTTCCAAAATCCATTCAATAATTCTCTGATCAAAATCATCACCACCAAGATGTGTGTCACCATTTGTTGATTTTACCTCTACGGTAGAATGTCCTTCTTCAGTGTCATGTCCAATATCTAAAATAGAAATATCAAATGTACCCCCACCAAGATCATAGACCGCTATTTTTTGGTCTTGCTTCTTGTCAAAACCGTATGCGAATGCAGCAGCTGTCGGTTCATTGATAATACGACGAACTTTAAGTCCTGCAATTTCTCCTGCGTCTTTCGTTGCCTGGCGCTGTGAATCATCAAAGTACGCAGGTACGGTAATCACCGCCTCAGTAATAGTCTCGCCAAGTTTCGCTTCCGCATCTTGTTTTAATTTACGAAGTACCATTGCAGAAATTTCTTGAGGTGTATAATCTTTGTCACTCATTTTTATTTTGATTCGATCACCATCCTGAAACATATCGAATGGCATATGCTTCTTTACTTGTTCAACTTCAGGATCATTGAAGCGTCGCCCAATAACACGTTTGATAGAATACAATGTATTTTTTGGGTTTGTTACTGCTTGACGCTTTGCAAGCTGTCCTACCAAAATTTCACCCGTTTTTGACTGCGCAATAATAGACGGTGTAGTTCTAAACCCTTCCTTATTCTCCAATACCTTTGGTTGGCCACCTTCGGTGATAGCCATACATGAATTAGTGGTTCCGAGATCGATTCCTAATATTTTTGCCATATGTATATTTCATTCCGAGCGTAGCGAGGAATCTTTCCTGCTACGATCATTATTAATATTAATGATTAAATTGCTGATTAAAACTGTTAATAGTTCTTGTAATCTTTCTCAATAATAATCCCCCTATCGCACCTAATCCGACATTTACCACAAATATCAATAACCCATAGTTGACAGAGACATTCATAATAGTAAACAATTTTTCATTTCCCGATACACCTGCCGTGATTATCTGAAACATATTGATTAATAAAAATGTTATCATCCATACTCCAAACAAACATCTCCATAATTTCATATCAAAACGCATATTTGGCATAAGATACCATAGTTCTTTGTATACTAAAACCAAATAAAATAGCAACATGGCTGAAATGGTAGACGAAATAAACAACATCCATACCAATATATCTACTTCACCTGTGTTATTTTTTAAAATAAAATTTACAACTAACGAAAGACCAAAAACTACCAAATAATAAATTTCACTGGTCAGACGCAAATAAGTGAGTATTGTCGGAATATCTCTCTTGTGTCTATGCCAAATCGGGTCAAAACCGCGATATAATTTATTAATTGGGCTCATAGTTATAATTTAAATCTTCAATCCTTCTCCAATCTTCAGGTTGTACAGACCTTGACCGGAGAAAAGAGAAGAATCAAATATCTTATAAACTGGAACAATCAGTGAAATCCATTAAAATCTGTGTAATCAATGTTTTTATTTCTTATCTTTCTTCACCACCTTCACCTCAATCTTCTTTGAAACAGTCGGACTAGCTTTTGGACACGTAATCTTCAACACGCCATTTTCAAATTCCGCAACAACTTTATCTTCTTTCACCTGTGTTGGCAAAGCAACTTGGCGAAAAAATGAACCGGAACGAACCTCTTTGCGATAATAATTTTTTTCATCCACCTCATGCTCTTTACTGCTTGATCCTTGCACTGTCAAAACCCCTTTTTCAACACTCACTTCGACATCTTCTGGTCTAATACCAGCCAATGGCGTCTCTACCACGACATTATTTTTGTCTTCATATACGTCCATAGCAGGCACAAATGCCTTTTGCATCTGTTGTGCGTTACGCAAAGCTGGAAGCGAAGACATCATTTCTTCCATCTCTTGGAATGGATCCCATATTCTTGGTAACATATAAAATCTCCTAATAACGAACGGGCATCGCAAGATGAACGTTCGCGGTTATAAGTATAAATAAATTTTAAATTTATAATTTTTAATTTCGAAATTATTTACCTTTCGCCACAACCACTTTTGCAACTTTAATCGTTTTTCCTCTCATCAGATATCCGGCGTCTACTTCTTTCAAAATAATACCTTCCGTCTGTTCTGACTCTTCCTCTGCGACTACTTCATGCAATTCAGGATTAAATTGTTCCCCCACTGTCTTAATTTCTTCAACACCATGACCTTTGAGAACATCTTCAAACTGTTTCATAATAAATCCAATCCCTTTTTTCCAATTTCCCCATTTTGCGTCCCCATCATCCCCATTGTTGATATCCATTGCAAAGGCTTTTTTAAAATTATCATACACGGGGATAAAATCTTCCAAAATTTGTTGTTTACTCCAATCAAGCCATTCGTGTTTTTTTGTATCCATCTCACGAACCAAATTTTGATAATCAGCGTGCGCTCGTTGCCAACCTGCCCTATATTCAAGTGCTTCCTGTTCTTTTTTCCCACAATTTTTACATTTTTTTGAAAATATTTTTTTCTTCTCATCATGCTTCACGTCTTCATTTGGTGATTGTTGTTCATCTGACATAGTAACTATACATTAAGGATACGTTGTAAATAATTTACAAAACTATAATTACGCGCGTAATCCATACGCATCGGTCCCAAGACAGCAAATAACGACTTATCACCCAATCGTCCACCAACAAGACCACACATACCGCCAAAGGGATTTTTCTCGCCAATTACCACATGAGGCTGTGAATTCGTAAATAAATCAAACACATAACTAATTCTTTCTTCTACGTGATCAAAAATTGTAGACATTTGAACCGTAAAAGCATAATCATGAAATTCAGGCTGAGAAAAAAGATCACTAAGACCAGTATAATATAAAGAATCCTCACCAAATGCGATAATTACTGCATTATGAACATCAGCTGCAATATATTTGCCGGTCTGCTTCAAATACTGCATCTGGTTGGTATTATCAAATCTTGAAATATCTTCTTGTGTCTTTTTACCGAGTTCTTTTGGTTTCATGATATGTTCTATGTAATATCCAAAACCCTGCTCAGTAGGCATACGACCCGACGATGTGTGTGGATGCGTGAGGAAGCCTTGTTCCTCGAGATCACGCATCTCATTGCGCACAGTGGCACCACTTACATCAAGGTTGCATTCTTCTACCAAAAATTTGGATCCCACTGGTTCTGCAGTCTCTGTATAATTTTCCACAACTAATTGCAATATTTTTTCTTTACGAATGTCGAGCATATTATCACTCTAATTATCACAGTGATAATTTTAACACTATCACTCTTTGCTGTCAAATGCTAAATTATATAAACTTATCCACAAAAAAATCCGCTTATTTTAGCGGATTTTTGCTTTATAAAGATATTTTCTATTTTGTATCTTCTTCCTTTGCTACTCGTTTAAACTCAGATACGCTCCCTATCTCACTGAGAAGGACATTTTCTACATAAATGCCTCGTGAATAAAAAATACGTTCAAGTTCATTTTTTAGTTCGGTCTCAGTAGCATCACGTTTTGCACCTACTATTTCTTCTTGGTCAAAACGACTTACTACCATACGCATACGACTGCGAATAGTAGGACGTATAATTTTTTCTACAAAATCCTCTCCTATCGTCTGCCATATATGAGGAATTTGATGTATATCTAGCCTCAAAAGCACTGTTCCCTCGACCGCAATACGTTTATTATCCTTGGTCACTGCAGCAATAGGCACGTCACCCATAGCTTTGAGATTTTCGGGATTAAATTCACGGCTAATACCATACTCCAATGTCTGGGTATTAAATAACTTTGCCTTTTGCCAAAATGGAATCTTGAAATGAAGACCTGGAGTTAAAACCTTCTTTAGTACTCCCCTGCCAAGATCATATACGCATGCTACATACCCTGGCGGTACATAGATAAAAAGTCCCTTAAGGACATCCTCCATCACAAATGAATACATAAGTTTGTCGAGAGATGAGGACATAGGGTAATAAAATTAGGCTAAGTATTAACTCTTTTTTGGTTTGAATAATAATTTCATAAACTGGTGGAGTATAGCAGAGAATATGAGAGATGTCAATATAAACACCGACTTCACCATAGGCAACCACCACAGCAGAAGAAAGGAAACTGCAGGGAATAAAATAAAATAAAATAGGTCAGACTTACTCAATTGTGGCTTGGTCTTCCGATAATCAAGATATATTTCTACCAGCAAAAATAGCCCCACTATACCTGACCATATTATATCATGTCTCTCACCCAAATTGAAACCTAAAAACATAATATTGATACTCCCTGGAAAATCTATCCAATCATACAGTACTTTTAAAATACGTTCGCCCGTGATGCCTCGTATAAACACCTGATACAACAAAACCAATACCAGCAACTGTACCCCCATATTCACCACACTGGTCCATGGCTTAATTTTTCTCTTTTTTACAATTTTTCGTAATTCTTCTTTTTTGAGAATTGGGTCGTTATGAAATTCTTTTTCAATACGCTCCATCTCATCTGTCACTCCTGCATTTTTTATTCTACTCTTTTCGCCAATAATCGCGGTGGGCAATAGCAACAAACGTAACCCTATCGTGAGATACACCACAGCCCATCCCAAATTTTGGTGTGCCCAATTATTATATAGCCAAATAAGCGCGTTGAATAACGGTTTATAAAGAAAATCATTCCAAATAATTTCAAACATACAATTACTCTTATAATAGCAAAAATCAAACAAAAAGGCAATTAGTATGCCCCTTTTATTATTCTTTCCTCAAAGCCTCAATAGGATTAAGATTTGCTGCCTTTTTGGCTGGATACAGACCAAAAAAAAGTCCCACAGCAGCCGAAAAACCTAATGCCAAAATAATAGAATATATAGGTATTTCAAATGTCCAATTGAGTCCATATCCAACTGCACCATAATACACTCCGTAAGAGATGATGAAACCCAATGCAACGCCAATCACACCACCTCCAAACGTCAGGATAATCGCTTCAATCAAAAACTGCCATAGTATATCTTTGTTCTTTGCGCCGACAGATTTGCGTAAGCCAATCTCAAAAGTTCTTTCAGCAACAGTAACATACATGATATTGGTGATGCCAACTCCACCTACAATAAGCGATATACACACAAGCGCGACAAGTAATAACGTGATGCCCCCGACGATTGTCTCCAACGTGCCTCGTATTTCATCCATGGTAGTGACTTTGAAATCGTCCTTATCAGGATCAGTGATATCATGCCGATCACGCAAAAGTATTTCTACATCTTCTTTTGTCGAATCAATATGGGACATATCTGTCACTCGCGCATTGATACCCATAACATAATCTGTGCCGATCATCTTTTTTTGTAATGTCAATGTAGGAATATAAACAAGACTATCAAAATCAAAACCAAAAGATGCGCCTCGTTCTACGAGCACACCTACCACACGAAAAGATTTTCCATTGATATATACACTCTTATCTACTGCTGTATCGCTACCAAATAGGTCATCTTTTACTTTAGAGCCAATTACAATTACTTGCGACAATGAATTTTCTTCATCTGGTTCGTAAAATCTCCCTTCTGATAATTCTATTGTCTCAACTTCTGGGGCACGCGCTCCATATCCAAAAATAATCACTGTTTTATTTTCCCCCTGATATTTAATAACCGCCTGACTCGTGACATACGCATACACCGCATCAATATTTTTATGTTTGCCGATTTCATCCATGTCTGAATTTTTGAGTGTTGTAATGGTAATACCACTTGCCATACCCGTGGCACTACCCTGTTCACCTTTACCTGGTATACGCACTTCTATATTAAGTGTATTCGGATTGTAAATATCAAGTTCGCTCAATACCATCCCCTCAAGCCCTTTGCCAGCAGATATGATAATCACCACTGAGGCAATGCCTATACTCAAAGCTATCATCGTCAAAACACTACGTAATTTCTGACGTATGAGTGCACTATAGGCAAGTTGTACACGATCTTTTAGTAACATATATTTCAAACACTATTCATAACGAAGTGCTTCAATTGCATTAAGTTTACTCGCCCTTCGTGCAGGACTAATACCAAACAACAATCCAATCCCTATGGACACACCACAACCCAGTAGTATCGAAGATATAGTTATGACTAAATCCCATTCATACCCCATTGCTTGAGCAACCTGAGCCACAACAATAGAAATAAATATACCCAGTAGTATCCCAATACCTCCACCAAGAAATGTGATCACAACTGATTCAATCAAAAATTGCATCGTAATATGACTACTTTTTGCCCCCACCGCTTTACGCAAACCAATCTCTCGGGTTCGTTCTTGCACAGTTGCAAGCATAATATTCATAATGCCAAATCCACCAACAACAAGCGCAATGCTAGAAACTGCAACCAAAAAAAATTTCAATGCATTCGTAATCATAGATAATGCCTCAAGACCTTGCGCCATAGATCTAACAGAAAAGTCATCCGCCTCCCCTGTCGCTATATCATGGCGATCTCTCAAAATATTTTCTACGCTATCCATAGCCTGCTCCACATGTTCTGCAGTATCAACTTTGGCACGTATCAAGCTTACATAATCAATGCCGAGTAACAATTTTTGTGCTGTGCTGATAGGTACAAACACCTGATCATCCTGATTTTGAAAACCGCTCACTCCTCGCTTCTCCATCACTCCAATAATAGTGAAATTAATTTTTTTAATCCTGAGCCTAAGTCCGATTGGATTTTGATCGCCAAACAAGCTCTCTTTTACCTCATTACCAAGCACCACAACATGGGCAACTCCTTTTTCTTCTTCTTCACTAAAAAATCTTCCAAATTCAACGGCTGCATCTTCTACATCAATATAGCTCGCTGTCGTACCTGTAAATGTAGTATTTACACTCGTATCATCGCGCGTAATGCTATCATTACCACTTACATACATAGTCAAACTTTCGATACAATCGCAACCTTTATCCAAAATTTCCTTTCCGTCATCATAGGTAAGTGTCGTCACAACAACTCCTAAGGCGGATGCTGGCGGACCATCATCTTCTGAGGCACCTGGTAATACTCCTATTAAATTTGATCCCATGCTTTTGACCTGATTTAAGATAAGACTTTGGGCACCGGCACCAACTGACATTACGATAATAACAGCCATAACACCTATCGTAATACCAAGCATAGTCAAAAACGATCGTGCCTTGCTACGATTGATTATTTTCCATGAATTGTGAATGCTTTCTAAAAAATCCATAACTAATTAAATTCTATTTTGTCAGCTCCCCATTTAAACCAGCGAGTTGTCGCTGTGTGACTAATGAATCATCAACAATCAGCCCATCTCTAATTTTCAAAATTCTTTTTGCATGTTCCGCAGTATATTTTTCGTGTGTGACGAGAATAATAGTATTTCCTTCCTCATTCAAATCTTGCAAAATTTTCATGACCTGCAAACCAGATTTTGAATCAAGGTTACCAGTTGGCTCATCAGCAAATATCACTTGTGGATTATTGACCAATGCGCGTGCAATTGCCACTCTCTGTTTTTCTCCACCAGACAATTGACTTGGTGAATGTTCCATACGATGTTCAAGTCCAACCTGTGTCAATAACTCTTTTGCCCGATTCGTACGTTCTTTTTTGGTTGCATCAGTATACAACATAGGCAACATCACATTCTCAAGTGCGCTTGCACGATTGAGCAAATTGAACGCCTGAAATACAAAGCCTATTTTTTTACTACGCATATCAGCCAATTCGTCATCATTGAGCTGACTTACATCGCGTCCTTCAAAAGAAAATACCCCTGTGCTTAGTTTGTCCAAAAAACCCAAAATATGCATCAGTGTTGACTTTCCAGAACCAGAAGGTCCCATGATAGAGACAAACTCACCTTTTTCGATATCAAATGTAAGCCCATGCAAAATTTTTGTCACGACTTCTTCATTTTCGTATTGTTTAGTAAGATTTTCTACTTGTATCAACTTTGTAATACTCATACATTAAAAGTTATCTGCGCTCTTTACTTATTTTAAAAAATTAAATAGCTTAGAGGGCTTAGTTAACTCAGTCTCTCCCACTCCTGTGTGTCTTTCAAAAAATCATCTTTAATTTTCAAAAAATACTCCTTTGTAGCCTCATATTCATTAGGAACTACCCCATCCAAAATTGCATCTTCAAGTGCTTTTTTTATTTTACCAACTGTGGGGCCAGGTTTCAAACCACATTCTTTCATAATTTCTTCACCACGAACAGGAGACTGAAATGCGCGAAGCTTGTCCTTTTCTATGACTTCTGCAATGCGTTTTTCCAAATAATCATAATTTTTAAGACGCCGTCCTAGCTTTTGGGGATTACCTGTCGTGATATCACTGCGACATAATTGTAACAAATCATCCAAATCATCTTCCAAATTTACAATCAGACGACGCACTGGGCTATCGGTAACTCCTTCATCCATAAGCGCAATAGGTTGTTGATGCCAACGTACCAACTTTGCCACATACTCAGTGTCGTCTTTGCTCATGTGCAGACGTTTACTCACTTGGCGGACGATTTTTCTCCCCAGATGTTCATGCATATCAAACGTCCAACCTCGGCCACGTATAAATTTTTTGGTACCCGATTTGCCAATATCGTGCATCAATGCAGCAAAACGTAGCAATACTTTGTCAGAGCGTTCAGCTAAATTATCTACGACCTTAAATGTGTGTGTAAGATTATTTTTGTGACCTTGCCCATATAATTCTTCCACTCCCCATAAATCGCATACTTCTGGTAAAAATTCCTGGAGTAACCCCGTTTCATACAAAATCCACAATCCAATCGATGGTCTAGGAGTAGAAAGAAGTTTGAAAAATTCTTCTTGAATGCGTTCGGCAGAAATAATTTTAAGTCGATGCTTATTACGTTCAATTGCAGACAAGGTCTCTTTTTCTATAGCAAAACCAAGCTGTGATGCAAAACGGGCTGCACGTAACATGCGCAATGGATCGTCACTAAATGTAATGTCTGGATCAAGTGGAGTGCGAAGTATCTTATTTTGTACATCGTCTTGCCCATGAAACGGATCTATAATTTTTTTACTGAGACCAGTTGCAATAACTCTGCGCGCCATCGCATTGACTGTAAAATCGCGACGTTTCAAATCATCTTCCAAATTTGTTGCTGTCACTTTAGGCTTGCGTGATTTTATATCATATGTTTCACTCCGCGCACCTGCAAACTCAATTTCAAATAATTTTTCCTTAGTGTCGTCTTCTAATTCTTTGGTAAACACAAAACGCGCTGTGTCAAAATCTGGAAACTCAACTAATGACCCCTGTGTATGCCATATCTCATCAAATTTTTTTGCAAATGTAATTCCACTTCCAACCACTACAAAATCTATATCCTTTTTAGTTTGTACACCAAGAAGGAGGTCACGCACGTAACCCCCAACTGTATATACATCAACGCCTTCTTGCGAAGCGACATTGCGTACCATCTTAAATAACGCCTTATGGTCAAACATACTTAGTTATTCAGCCAACTCACCTACTACGATTTCTTGTCCCTCAACAAGGCCAGACAACACTTCAACATATCCTCCATCACCTCGCAAACCAGTGGTGATATCAATTTCTTTTATATCTCCATTCTCCAAAACACGAACATATTTCCTTGTCTCTTCGGTGCGTATGACACGTTGAGGAATAAATAATACATTATCTTTCTCTTCTGTGTAAAATACAACATTGGCTGTCATCCCATTCAAAATTTTATGATTCTCGTCCTTGTCTTCCAAAGATACTGTCACGGTATAATAAATAACATCTTGAATAACGGTCTCACCTATCTCTATTTGACTAACACGACCAGTAAAATGTGTTTCGTCTCCATATGCATCAAGTGTAATATCTGCTTCAACTCCCAGTGCAATCTTGATAATATCAGTCTCAGGTATATCTACCTTGACTTCAAAATGAGGGCTGACAAGTTTTACTACCGTATCTTGTGAACTAATATATTCGCCTACTTTTCCATTTACTTTACCTACAACTCCATCAACGGGGGCTACTATTCTACCCTTGTTACGTGCAGCAACGGCCTGAGCCAAACCAGCCTGTGCTTCTGACAATTGGGCACGAGCGCTTGCAACATCTTCGGTACGTGGTGGATTGGCGACATCATCATAGGCTGCCTGTGCTTGATCGACGAGTGCCTGATACGCAATGGTATCAGCTTCGGCCTTTGTACGCGCATTCTCCAAATTTGATACTGCTTTGTTGTATGCAACTACATACGTATCATAACTGTTTTGTGCAGTGTCAATTGCCTGTTTTTGGTTGATAAGAGAAGTGTAATTAGTGTTTACATTTGTACGAGCTGTCGTAATAGTCGTCTTGAGTGCGTCCAACTCAGCCTGGTTTAAATCGCCGATTGGTACAGTCACGTTGAGCGTTTCTGATACTGCAAACAACAAATCCTTCATAGCACTAAGTGCTGTAAGTCCCAAGTCAGAAGTACTGTCAATGGAATCATGGGGAGTAGATGCGCCAAGAGTATTAATCTGATTGTCGAATTCTTGTTTTTTATTTTTTGCAAAACTGTAATTATTTTTTGCCATGTTCAATTTATTTCCATCAAGAGTTGACAATACGCTTTCAAATTCATCATTAGCAAATATATTATCAATACCAACTACATTGTCAGCAGAAGTCAAACCATCCGACAACGTATTTTGAATAGACAATAACAGGGCTATCATATCATCATATGTATCTTGTACAATTTGACTGTTTTCACCACCTTCTGATAAAGTCAAATTATTGTGTGCAGTATCAAGGGCAGCCTGTGCATTGGCTACCGTATCTGCGCTTGTTGCCTTTACTTGATTCAGAGTTGCCTGTGCTTGATCAAGTTTTGCTTTCAAATTTGAAATGTACGCATTTGTCTCTCCCGCAAGCACTTTATCCAAATTTGCTTTTGCCTTTGCAACACTTGCACTTGACTGAGCTACACGCGCATTGAGCTCTCCCAAGTCAAGCTCCGCTATCACATCACCTACTTTCACTGGTTCATTGGTATCTTTGTATATTTTCCCCAAACGTCCAGACGAATCAAATCTCAAATCCAGTTCATCAGCTGACTCTACATTCCCTGCGGCGTCTACGGTCTGTGTAAGCACCCCGCGCTCAACTTTAGTTGTTTCATAAACTGGCTGTTTGTAAGCACTACGTATCTTTCCATAGACAATACTTACTACCAGCAGTCCAACCACAACGAGCGCATAAAATAATTTCCTCCGATACCATTTTTTCTTTTTTGATGTTATTGTTTCTTGTTCCATAAAGATGTTATTTTAATTTATTAAGTTCTTCTGTGACATCATTGATAAAACTTTTGAGTAGTTCAGCTGGTGCCAAAACAAGCATACCGTGCTTTTCTACTACTACAAAGTTATCACCCTTTTTGAAACCTAATTCTTCACGCGCTTTCTTGGGGATAACCACTTGGCCACGCTCGCCAATACTCGTAGTCCCATATAAATTACCTAATGAATGCATATCCATATTTAAAATAAGTATGATTTATCATACTTATCATACCATACTAATATAGGCATGTCAAAAACTAGCCCAACTCCGTAAGAAAATTCAAAAAGGCTCTACGTGGATCATGTCTACTCGTTATACAATGATATATGACATGGGCAAAAGGGGCGTGTATGTGGTGTTTCCTTACCAAACGCATGAGACAACGCGTCGCATCAACACCCTCAACAGTCTGCTGTACTTTTTGACGCGCTTGGAGTCCTGTATACCCTTTTCCAAGCCATTCACCAAATGTACGATTACGACTGTCTGGACACAATGATGTACCTATAAGATCTCCCAAACCTGCCAATTCATATGCTGTATTTTTGCGCCCGCCCATAGCGACAATGAGATCTGCTATCTCTCTGAGCGCATACGTAAGAAGTGCCGCCTTGGTATTAAGTCCAAAACCCAACCCATCACACATACCTATCGCAATGCTATATACATTTTTGAATGAACCACCGACCTCCACTCCGATGACGTCTTTGTTTGGCACCAATCTGATATAATTATTTTCCATTACATCACGCACGGCAGCAATAGCACGAGTATTCTTTGATGCGATGTTCATGGCAGTAAATTGTTTGGACACCATCTGACCTGCGATTGCGGGGCCAGAAATGGTTACTACGTTTTTCCTCAGATCTGGTCGTACGTGCTTCATGATAATATGTGGAATGAGTCGCAAACTTTCTGGCTCAATTCCTTTTGACACATCCACAATAATAGCGTTGTGTGCAATACTGCGGGCAGCAAATGAAATAGTGTGTTCCAAAACACCACTAGGGATAATAAGAAATATAATATGCGCATCTTCGAGTGCCTCTTTAATCTGAAACTTAGGGATAATGCGTTTGGATAATTTTACACCTTTAAGATATTTTTTGTTCTCATGATACATCTCAATTTGCTTCAATGGTACATGATCACCTTCCCAATTCCATATGCGTACCTCATGACCATTATCAGCCAAAACCTGGGCAACAGCTGTGCCCATATTCCCTGCTCCAAGAACTGCAAGAATTTTATTTTGTGACGAGTTGTTCATGTCTCAAAATTTTTAAATTAATATATTTTCTATATTATAGTATAGCACAGAAATGATTTTCTTACATCAAAAAACCGGCTTTATTTTCATCCGGTCTTTTTTTGGCACAAAAGTTTGTTACTTAATATATCACTGTCACTGTACCAGACATGCCTACACCGGCAGGTGCACCATGAAATACACAATAATATGGATATGTCCCCACCGTGTTAAATGTTCTTGAATACGTCTGCCCAGGCAGTAAAATTCCACTTGTAAATGTCCCGGCATCTGCTGTCACCGTATGATGTAATGAACCATTATTTGTCCACACGATAGTCGTACCAGCTTTGACAACGATATTGCGAGGAACATACTGACTATCGGTCATACCTATATTAAGTATAGTAGCCGCTGAAGGAGTTATGTATATAGTTATGCTATTTGACTGCCGTGTATTACCTGCTGCATCATACACACGTGCATAAAATGTATGGGTAGACGTCACGTTGCTATATGATGCAAGTTGAGAATAATTCAACTGACTTTGATTTAAAATAGAATCAACAAACATCCCATCTCTATATAGATCAATTCTTGCGACTCCTACATTATCACTAGCAGTTACAGCCACACCAAAGACTGTCCCACTTGTATATGTCATCTGGGGGGAACTTATTGAAACGTTTGGAAGTATCGTGTCCGATGGTTGTATCACGTTTGTCCACTCAACTCTATATTGCGTACTTCCTACACAATTCAACGTATAATCTCGCAACCCATGCCCTGCATCTCGGATAGTACTAGTGAGCATATAGGAAGGGCCATTATTGCGACTAATGCGGATATGCTCACCTACCTGCTGGCATGATGTGACATGCACATAGTTTACTCCAGATGAAGGGGTATCATAATAATATGCCTCTGCAGACAATGGCAGAATCACCAGTGCCAACGAAAAAAGTGACAAAAAAAATATTTTTCTAACCATATGATTTATAATTAAGAATAAATAATTAGTATATAAAATCTTATATAAGTAAGTATATCGCTCTTAGAATTAAAAAAAAACTCATTGTCAAGTATCCTATAGCAGACAATGAGTCTCAACATGTGGATATTTTTTAAAAAAATGCTAAAAGACGAAAAAAAGAAGTACTAAAATTATCCACAACCCGGACACGAAAACTGTTCACTCCGTATTCACGACAATCACACAAGATACAGTACGATAAGTACACCAATGATTATACGGTATATGACAAATGGTACAAAACTCCACTTCTGTATTATCTTCATCAATCCCCAGATGGCAACTAAACCGCTCACTGTTGAAGCAATAAACCCAACAACTAACACAGACATACCTGTTTGCTCAAAACCATTTCGCAACATCTCTAGCAACTGCATACCACCGGCAAGCGCAATAATTGGGACACTCATGAGAAAAGAAAATTCTGCCGCGCTTTTTTTATCCAATTTTGAAAATAATCCCGCGGTCATGGTAATACCCGACCTGCTTGTCCCCGGAATTAGTGCTAACGCTTGTACGCAACCAATACATAATGAATTTTTCCAATTAACTTTCTCCAATGGCTTTCTACTTTCTACTTTCAACTTTTTACTATACATGTCAGCCAAAAACAAGATGATTCCCCACACAATAAAATTTGCTCCGATAATCCATGTCGCACGCAAATTCGTTTCTATCCAATTATCAAACAAAAGGCCAACAATTGCGGCAGGAATAATACTTAAGATAAGCAACCAAAATAATTTTCTGTCATTTATACTTTCTACTTTCAACTTTTTACTCGAAATAAAAACACTCAGGGATATCTCGTATAATTTTCTCCTGAAATATACTACAACTGCCAACAATGTCCCCAGATGCATCACTGTATCAAATGCAAGTCCTTGATCACTCCACCCAAATAATTTTGGCAAAAAAATAAGATGACCAGATGATGACACAGGAAGAAATTCAGTAAGTCCTTGGATAGTTCCTAAAATGATTGCTTGGATAACGGACATATGAAACTAAGTATAGCAAAAAAAATAAAAAGATTCTATAAACAAAAAACCGCCCTATTATTGGACGGTTTCTATTTTGTTTATAAACAAGCTTTTTTTAACTCCTCAACTTTGTCCAACTTTTCCCATGGAAATTCATCTCTCCCAAAGTGTCCATACGCCGCAGTAGCTTGGTATATAGGACGAAGCAAATCCAGTTGTTCAATAATTGCTTTTGGTTTGAAATTAAATACTTCGCGGACTGCACGCTCTATTTTTTCATTTTCTACTTTACCTGTGCCATTAGTATTGACTAGGATGCTAACTGGTTCTGCAACCCCAATAGCATAGGCAACCTGAATTTCACATTTGTCTGCAAGCCCAGCTGCGACAATATTTTTTGCGACATAACGCGCATAATATGATGCACTGCGATCAACTTTGCTTGGATCTTTGCCAGAAAAACATCCACCACCATGGCTCCCGTGTCCACCATAGGTATCAACAATAATCTTTCTACCAGTCAAACCCGCATCCCCTACTGGTCCACCAATAACGAAACGACCTGTTGGATTTACAAAATATTTTGTATTCTCGTCAACAAGATTACCACAGACTGGCTTAATTACGTATTCTATAATATCTTTGCGAATAGTTTCCAAATCAACGTCGTCAGAATGTTGCGTGGAAATGACAACCGTGTCAATACGTTTTGGCTTACCATCTTCATATTCAACGGTGACTTGTGACTTGCCATCTGGACGAACATATTTGAGTGTGCCATTTTTGCGCACTTCCGCCAACTTACGCGTAAGCTTATGCGCATAAATAATCGGCATCGGCATATATTCTGGTGTTTCATTGGTCGCATACCCAAACATAAGTCCTTGATCCCCTGCACCTTGTTCTTTGTATAATCCTTCACCTTCATTCACACCCTGAGCAATATCTGGCGATTGTCCAGAAATAGCTACGAGTACTCCACAAGTACTCCCTTCAAAACCGTACTCTGGTTTATCATAACCAATATCCAAAATCGTTTTGCGGACAAGATTTTGCATATCAACATATGTGGAAGTCGTCACTTCCCCTGCCACCAAGACGAAACCTGTTTTTGCAAGGCATTCAATGCCTGTGTGTGCGTCTGGATCATCTTTGATAATTGCATCTACAATGGCGTCTGAAATTTGGTCGCACATTTTGTCTGGATGACCCTCGGTAACTGATTCTGAAGTAAAATAATATTTTGACATAATTTTTAGAAATAAAAAACAACTTATTAAAGTTGTTCAAGAAGATAGACGCTCCCAATCTGGGAAACGAACGTTGTTGAACAGTAATCTTGCCTATCGACCGAAGCAAGATACAGACCGGCCAACAACGGACACCATGTTCTTGAACTCATGCAACATGTAACGTGAGACATGTGACATTAAAATGTTACTACTTTTCTTTTGCTCTGTCAATTAGCTCTTTAAACATTCTATAGTAAGGCTCTAACTCTTTTTTACAGATATCTAGAGATAAAATATTCCATTTTTCCTCTAGTTTATTTTCTGCCTTTTCTAAACCAGAGTCAAAATCTAAACTATGGCTTCCGTGCAAAATAAAATATCCAAATAATCCTCTAGGGTGCAAAAAACGATAACAATCTGCGTTAGCGCATATCTCTGCTTCCAACGATTGGTACGGGATAGTTGCATGATGCGCTTCCACACAATTGACAATATTTTGTCTAATATCTTCAACAATGCCAAACTGTTTTAAAAATTCGGTTGTCGCCTTTGCAGACATCCCAATATGTTCTTCAATCTTTCCCTCTGCTTTTGCCTGACCTAACTTTATATCCATCAAATAAGTTCCTACCGCTACCATATCTTTATCTGCATCTAATTCAATAGACAATCTCTGGCCCACTTCATAAGCTAGATCCAAATGTCCGACATATGGAGTACCATACCTCTCTGTTTCTTCTAACGCCCATTTCCTAGCTTTTTTAATTATTTCTTGCATACACAATGTAACAATTTAAAACTTTACAAACTTTCAACTTTATAAACTAAAATAACTTCACCAAACTATACACCGCCCCAACGGCAAGCGCAAGAAGCAATACAGGTACCAAGAGCAATGCGTGATGTATATGATATTTCTTGTTATTCAGGACTCCTTGCTGGCGAGCACGCCAGTATATAAGTACCATACACAATAAATCAATGCTCACAAATACCCCACCAATGACATCAATGAGTCCTATAAAACTACGCAGGCCCGCAATAAAAATTAAAAAAGGAATAACACATACGACAAGAGAGGCAGTAACTGGATGTACTTTGTAATCCCATGTCAGAGAATCCCGCAAAGCAATACCCCTCATGAGAAATCCTGTCCCCATGGCAAGTACAGCAAATATGTTACCAAGTACAAATATAGTATTTCCAACCACACTACCAAGACCAACTGTGGCAATTTCCGTAGTCTCTAAACCAGTAACCCCTACCACAACAAAAGCAAACAAACTATAAATAACAATACAAATAATCGAAGCAATAACAATCGTTTTTTTAAATAATCCATCTTTACGTTTGAGCAATGCATGAGCTTCTGGGATAACGCCTGTACTACTCAGAGAAAAAAGGATAACTCCATAAGGAAACAATAAATATGCCAAGTTATTAAACTCTACATGAGCCACTGACATATGAGGAACTCCCAGAAGAGAAATAACAATAATGACCAACAAAAGACCAAGCCCTAAAAATAAATCCATTATTTTGATCAAACGCAAGCCGGCATACACACATACAGACCCAATGGCAAAAAATATAACACTCCACGTAAATGAATCGCCACCAAACAATGCTGAAAGGGCTGTGCCCTCTCCAACAATATATACCGTGAGCACACCGACGCCCATAACATAGATAAGGCCTGTCATAAACCATGCTCCCCATCTGCCAAGATACACACGAGCAAGACCTACAATCTGCAACTCCTGCTTTGTGCAGGTCGCAACTTCTCCAATAAGCAAATTTAATCCCATCATAAGAAGACCAAGCGTAACTATATATAATATACCTATAGAGATACCTACCTTTGCTACTACAAAGGGAATACCCAATACTCCAGCTCCTATCGTTCCGCTTACGACGAGTGCTACGGCTTCAAATAGAGATATCTGACGTCTAAAAATCCCCCGATGATGAACAAGTGGATGATCTTCCACAATGTGGTCAGTTTTTTTAAATCTTCTGAAAAACATACGTTGTCAGCTTGTAAGTAAAGTAAGCAGAATAAGCAAATTAAGCTGTAAAAATTACTTTTTTAGACTGTTAAACTATTTGACAGTATGACAATGTGACAATTTTATCTCTTCAATTTCCTTTTATTACATCCTTGACCAAATTCCAATAGTCAGATCTACCTTGTTTTTCTTTCATCCAATACCACCACTCTGCTCCCCACAAATATGCGCGATTGGTGCCAATACGCTCTACATAATCTATATGTTTTCTAAGTCTATCTATGTTCATAGTCTTTTCTTGTTCGGAAACCGGTGTATCATCGGGTGAAGAATCGGTGAACCATGGCTCTGCCTGTAATTCTGCCACATACATACGTTCCATATGCAACCCGAGCAAACGTGTCTTGAAACGATAAAAAGAAGCTGGCAACCAATCATATGTCCATATATGACCACCAGGGGTGCGTACGATACGATACAATGTCGTACCAAACAAATCACCCGCCTTGCTCGCATCCCACCATGTACTCAACTCTCCGCTGTCCGTAATCATAACCCAATGCACTTCGTCCAATGTATGCACAAGGTCAACTTCCCCTTGCACAAGATCTTGGCGAAATCTTTCACATTCTCCAAATCTAAACTTGATAAATGGTTCATTTTCAATTTGCCAAACTTCCAAAGCATCATGATGTTGATAGCGTCCTATCACAGCTGACACATAGGCAAATAATTTATCTCTATACTCTGTGTCAGATAACGCATCAACCCACTCTGGCACATGGCACTCAGGCCAACGTGGAGCCTTTTGCCCCACCACGAGAGTTACTTTCGTGCCATACTCAGCAGCTTTGTCCATCATCCAATCAACATCTGAAAAATTATATACCCCTTCAGTATGTTCAATTTCACTCCACATGGCGGCGATACGGATAAATTTTGGTTTGATTTCCCCAAGCATATCCTCGTATGCCTTTTTCCAATCTAATCCGAGAGAAGATGCATGATTTTGATTGAAACTTATACCATACTCAACAGGATATTTCTTGATACTTGTCACTAAAAGAAATACATACAAGAGCAATAAACAGACAATGATACTAAAAATAAAAAACATAATTTTTTTCATACTATTATAATACAAATAAAATTGATCCAAGACCCACGAGTACTATAGCCAACCACTCTACCACAAGTTCACGCTTGGTTATATATTCTTTGAATACACGCGGGATAAACTTGGTACATAACAATATAATTACAAACATACATGCATACTGCAATCCACTCATAGCCATAACCAGAGAAACTGATCCAATAGCTGATGCATATTGTATAAGCACAACAGCAATCACACCAAAGATTTTTGTCAATACAACTATAATGCCTGCATGACGTTTTGCATTTGTTTTCGGTTTCTCGTATTTTTTTCTAAATGTCTTGCGTACGGATGGAAACAATAATACCAATAATCCTACAAGACCTGTCATCGCGCGCGTCCACACAAACCCCGTAAGAAATGGGTATACATCATACAAATACTTTGCACTTACGTGTGACAGAGCAAATAAAACTCCGGACACACCGGCCCACACAAATCCCATATGAAATCCATTATGGTTGCGCGATTTTTCAAACGATAACAACAAGGAAGCACCTACCAATATTACTATACCACCTACCTGTAAAGAGGTTAGTCTTTCTCCAAGGAAATAAGCAGATAATGCATATGTCGCGATACTTACCATTGCGCCATTGAATGGGTTGATATGCGATGTTTCACCACGTTTGACTGCAGTATAGAGAGCCCAGAGTCCCAAACCAAACGCAACGCCTGACACCATAGCCCATATCCAATCAAACCCATTGAGCAATTCCACGCCAAACGGCCAAGCAAAAAAAGCCCCAAACATAAAAATAGTCGAGTAAAATGTATACACAACCGGTTTACCTACAGATTTGGTTAGGATAAGTTTGTCGAGTATGAAAGTAAGGGCAAGAAAAAAATATCCGACAAGTGCAATAAAAAACCACGACATAGTCTATAAAGTTATAAAGTTCATAAAGTCTATAAAGTCTATAAAGAACTGTGATACACAATACTTTATGAACTTTATAAACTTTCAAACTAAAGTAAATGCATATCCTCTATCTCGCTTCTTTTATTCTTGAGTACTACATCTTCAATATGATACGCGCCATTGCGTGGTGCATTCAAAAACCCTTCCATAGCGGCCTGTGCAAGCCAACCAGACTCAAGCCAATCAAACAACCACTCTCCGGTATATTTTGGATCTTCTTGTAATACACCTGCCCCTGTAGAAGCGAGCCACTGTCTATTGAAATCTTCTTGTGAGCCTATCGTAGGAGCCATGATAATAGGAAGCCCGAGCCCAGCATAAAAAGATAGTTCGCTTGGTTTGGTCCACAAAACATCAGTCTCATTGAGAACAGTATTAAATTTCTTGAAGTAATCAAATTTGGTCTCCGCAAACAGTATGGATACATGGGCATCGCCTTTGTTTGATAAATCCATATCTTTGAGTATTGCTTGATAATATCGATATACATCATTTCGTATGCCGGCCACGAGATTGAGATGTACATGTCCCTTAGTAATATGTTCATGAAGACTCTCTGCTATAGTCGCCCCCAATTCACGTTGAGCACCTGCCCCACCGACTGCAAATGTGATAGTAAGAGGATGATTTTTGTCATAGACATCACTATCAAATTGTGTACCCAAAAACTCATGAATAGTGTTTTTGTATTTATGTCGGTATATACCATGAGGATCCAAATGAGTAATGCGATGGCCCAAAGATTGCTTTAAAACTTTTAACGTGGAACCTCCTATATTTTCTTTTGGCAAAGGGAAACCCGTCACAAAAATTTTTTCAGGACGTATGCCATACAAACCTAAACGTTCTTTTACACGCCTGTTAGGGACAAGGTAATTGATACGCGACTTAGCTGGCTCAAGAGGTACCCATGCCCGACTAATATCAGTGTCAGTACAAATACAATAAATTTCCCCTTTATAATTATGTTCTTCTGCAAAAAAAGCGGTAGTAAAAAATGAACTAATAAAAGGAAGGTGCTCGCGACTATTGAGCACATCAATCAAATGTTTACCCCACCCATGTCTAATCATGCTATATATCTGACGCACTTGAACAGTTGGTTTGGAAAGATCACGAGCAGGATAAAATGGTTCAATACGCTGTACATAATCCATGATGCCAAAAATCCAATTGCCTACAATGGGTAGATGTTTCATGCGTGAAATCGTCTCATAAATTGACCTACCGCCCTCCCATCGTCGTTGATCACTCTTTGGTATACCTCCATATTTATTAGCATTGATGATTCCATACCCGTTCATAGAGAGTCCTTCGACATCTGCGGCAATATCATGCAGAGGGTATACAGCACGCTGATGTCCATACCCCATATCGACCGTGACTATATATGCTTTTTTAGGTATTTGTTTTTGAGAAGGCATACACAAAATATATATAATATATGCACACAGTATATCATACTATATCCAAAAGAAAAACGGCTAGACAAGCCGTTTTATATTTCTATTTCTTCTGGTGGCAGATATTTAATTTTGTACTCACCAATGTGTTTGAGATAAGGCACATCGTCTATATGAATTTTACCCGCATACAATTCCTTGAGTCCCCTACGCCCGTGCATATCAATATATTTTTTGACTTCCATATATCCTTTGAAATACACAATGTCTCGGGTAAATGCGCCATGCTGACTTGTATCACTCATACCTCTCTTCGCTCTCAAACATGTTTTCCATGCAGAATTATCATCCAAATGATACGTCTCTTTGAGAAATACAAATAACTCATGAAAAGCCATATCACGCGCATGATACGCCGCAATTACACGCAATGCAGCCCAGTGATCCTTTTCACCAAGTGGAATATCCAAAACCTTCTGGTTATAAATAGCCAGTCCCTCTTCAGTCAAAATATAATTGGCAGTACCCTGTCCGAACAAATGATATTTCTGCATGGTGCCATTTTCGTATCGATATACATGTGTACATATCTCATGGGCAATAACAGCCCTGAGTCTATTCTCCGTAAAACGAATGCCTGATTTAAGTAAGACAGAGCCACTCTTGTTGATCGCAATATCAGCTGTTTGTCTTTCAGAAATTTTTATTTTCCAATTAGATAACTTATGTGCCACAAGAAAAGACTCTAGACGTCTGATCACTTGTTTGTGATTTAGTAACTTGCTCGCATCTTCTCGTATAGGATTCTTTTTGATATATTGTACAGCCTTCGTGTACAACTGTTTATCTACCTTCCCATACAATTCTTCTGATGCATGGACAAAATCCAACGTACCAACTGCATCAACCAATTGCAACTTTGTGACAATCTCATCTATTTTTTTGATAAATAAAGGAGCAAATGGATGTTCAATATCACGCGGCAATGAACTCACTTCACGCAATATCTGAACTAAATCAACTTTTGATCTTCTATACAAAAATGTAGGAGACTTACTTCTATCGTTGAAAAAATGTTCCTTTTCTTCAAGCACATTCATTGGTTTTACCAATGGTAAAATATTGAGCTGTTTATCTAGTTCAAAAAGTTTTTTGTCAATATTTGCAATAATTTTCTCATTAACTTTTTGTTGTGTCATTTTTTTAATCCCGTTCTCGGGGATCTCTCTTTGGCGGTGGGGATCAATTAAAAAATTTTGAAGCACCTTACCACCAATCAATGCCTTGTATCCATGAGGAAGAGACTCTACTTTAAATGGAAAACGTACACGTTCTCCTTTTAATACAATGTCAACATATCGTTCTTTTGGGTCAAGCTCTGTGAGTGACGAATCAAATGCTACATAGTCAAGATGCGGATCAATTTTTGCAGGAACAGATATATACGACGTATTCAAAATATCAATATCCTCATATAACCCTATCACCTTTTTCTCACCTGCTGTACCTTCACGCTCTTTTTCTTTTTCAACAAGAGAACTAAATAATGCCTTACTTACAGCAACGCCTTTTTCAGGATTAGATACTTTGAGGTCTTCCACCTTTTTTAACCTGTGTTTAAGGGGTACCTGATTTGCTATTTGTACCCCAAGTCCGGCTCGCGCATTTAGCTCAAGAATTTTTATTCCCGTCTTCGTGAGTACAATATCTACAGCCAAAAATTTAATTTGGCTTGCATGTTGTGCCTGAGATGCGAGAAGTAATATTTCATCCCACTGTGGTACCTGTATATCAGTCACCTTTTCAGTATTCGGAAGATGACGAATAAATTTATTGTGGTGTACTGCATATGTCGCTTTGCCTGTCACAATATCAATACCAACACCAATCGCACCTAGATGTAAATTTGCTTTACCATGAGATTCCGCAGTGGGCAGACGAAGCATTGCTATAATAGGAACATAATTGAAAACAATGATACGCACGTCAGGCAGACCACGTTCGACAAATCGCGAAAAATATTCATTTGACTCAAGACGCTCTTCGATAATAACCTGGTCAAACAAACCCGAGATAGCATACTTACCATCCAAGATAGACACCATGTGATGGTATAGTTCTGTCCATGTGCGCTCAATGCCATCTATGTCCACAAATTTTTTCCCTTTGTGCTCTACTATCACGGTAATGCCTTCACCGCCATACCCGCGATTTGGTTTTATAACAAAACTCTCAGGCAATGTTTTGGGGTTAAGCAAAGATAATTCTTTATATTTTTTTATGACTGCATAAATCTTGGCCACACCCACACCACGTGTCATAAGGTAATTTTTGGTATACAACTTGTTGTCAGCAAATTTTTTGTTCAATGCAGTATTATAACGCCCGACGTAATGCAAATTACGCGCGTTCATCCCCAGTATACCTCTTGCTTTGGTAAAAAAGCTCATACAATATTATTCTTCAGTATGCTCACTAAAAAGACTTCTAAATCTAAAATATTCACTCACCCGAAGTCCACTAAATTTCCCCAATAACAAAATCCCCACAAGTGGCAACAGAACAACTTCTGGCCATGAAATGACAAGATTATTGAATGATGCCCACAACATAAGATAATATGAACCTATAACAACAACAAGTGTCTCGATAACACCAAGAATAGCATTACGCAAACCTTCCTCAGACTTCGCTGTCATAAATTTTTCAGATAATGTAGACATCACAAGCATAGGAAATACTGCCACAGACAGAGACACAGGGGTACCAAGCCACAACATGAGGAGTATAAGCAACAAAAAAGATAGAGCAATAAACGAAAGATTGAGTGCGACTTTGGGCAAATATAATAATTCAAATCTATCAAATATATATTTGACCGCATAACTCGTGATAACAGCAAAAAGAAAAGAAAAAAGACCAAACCACAAACCAAGCATATAAAAAGCCACCGTGATAATCACTGGCGTATACACACCAAATGTACTAATACCAATAACATGCCGACAAAATATCACGATAAAGGCAAGAAAAGGCAAAGCCAAAATGAGGTACACGCTATCGGGTGAAATACCTCTCTCAATAAAATAAGTAATGAGTTGGGATAATATATAAAAAGGAGACTTCCCATTATTTTCATCAATATGTATAAATTCTATACCCCGCCCCAAAAGTTCAGCCTCAACATCTCCAAGATTTTTTAACCCCAAAATTGGATTAAGCGCCTCTGGTCGAGTCAGCAAAATGTAGGGAGGAAGTATAATTTGATAACTCTGGAATACCCCATGCGACGCCACGTCTATATTGCCATCAGTAATGACAACAAAAAACTTTTTCTGGATAAGTCCTTTTGTCTCGTCATCAAGACCTTGCCAATAGCTCGTAAAAGCCTGCAAGCCACGCAATGATTTGGTATAAAACAAAAGTAAACTAGAATCCTTGATATATGAGGCCTGTTCACCTATCAACTTAACCAAAGAATCCTCATTGAAGAAATCTCCTTCAAACCCTTCGGGAGACAAAACCTTGAGAGCCACACCCTGTTCTTGCGCTTGTCGTGTGATGAGATTGATATCGTCTTGTTTCTGCGTATCTATGATAAGCAATGCGCGTGTATCATAGACAAAAACAGACTTACTAGCCTTGTACACTGTACCGTCATACGAAAGTGACAAAGTAACATCATATGTGCCCACGTGACCATACTGGTGTACGACTTCTTCTCCAACTTCAAAAAAACCATCACCAAAATCCCATCGATATGACGGGGCAATAGTGTTATCTTCGGGCACAATAGAATTTGAAGCACCAAAAATAATCTTTTTGCCAACCTGTACAATATCTTCAGACGATATAAAGGCCTCCACCACCCTAGTATCTTCTACTGGGGTATCTGTCGACACACTATTTTGTGCAAAGATATGTCCTGGCGCAACAATAAAAAATAATAAGAAAATACACGCGACAATATATTTTTTGTACATAAAAAAATGATTATGATGTAGCTATATTGTAGCATTGATACCTCCTTATATCAAATCTATTGACAGGCTTGATTTCCCTCAAAAAATAATGTATATTTATCTGCATCATGGGCGCGTCGTATAATGGTAGTACTACGGTCTCCAAAACCGTTAGCGTAGGTTCGATTCCTACCGCGCCTGCGATAAAATAACACTACACAAACATGGTGTTATTTTGTTGTTAGCAGATAAATTAACAAATAGAGAGGAATCGAACTGCGGAAGGGTGAAACCGATAGGTTTCATATGCTGAGGAAAGGTTGGGGAAACCAGAAGGTTTCCCCAAGAGGCACAAAGTGCCGAGTGAGATTTCCTACCGCGCCTGCAAGTCAGCAGATAAAATAAAAACTACCCATCATGAGGGTAGTTTTTATTTTTATTACTTTTCTTCTTCTTTTGCAGGCGAAATCTCTTTATGTTTTTGCTCACGAAATACAACATACAACAATAATCCAAGCGTAAGTATGGTGTATGCGTAGGGGATATCCTGCCTATACAGATGCATAATCCCCACCAAAATGCTTGGACCAGTAATTGCAAAAAGTCCCATAGTGTATATCTGCCCAAATTTCCAATTATCTTTTTTTGCAAGACGGGCTATGACAAAAACCAGACTTGTAAGAATAAGTAAATAAACCACTTTACCAAAAGTAAAAAGTATAAACCATGCTATAAGCAAAAAAACAAAAAAAGACGACTCTTTACCAAGAAAATCATCAGTCCATCGCACAATCTCCTCCCTATCTGTGTGCATATCTGGCACCTCAGAAAAATCCTGAAGAGTCGTCTTACCAGATGCTGCGTCACGCACCACCAATTGATCACGGGTAATTAATAATATATTTTCTTCTTTGTTTGATAAAGTATCATCTACCACTATAGTACTTGTATTAACTGTATCCACCACGACACGAAATGATTGTCCATCTGATGTGCCTGCATATTCAAATGGCTGTTCCAAATTACTTACTTCCAAAATGCCATCACGGATATCAGCCGTGAATGACGGAACTTGGGCAAAAACTGTATCACGGATAGTTCTCATCTGTGGTGGCAATGTAGTGGCAAGATAGCCCGCATAGATTGCTGAAAGTAACAAAATAAATAAAACAATATAATTCGCAGCTTTCTTGCCGTTGTCTTTTTGTTCTGTAAGCCACCGGGCATCGTATATGCTACGAAAAATAGCACGGAGATAAAACATAAAAATTAGTAATGAGGTTATAAAAACAGCCTTTTTGAAAGACTGTTTTAGTATACCGTTATTTCGTTTCTTTATGCAATGTGTGCTTACCACAATGTTTGCAATGCTTGTTGAGTTCAAGACGATTCTGCAAGGTAACATTTTTACGGGTAAAATAAGTGATTGTTCCACATTCAGAACACTTCATTTTTTTGCGATTTTTACGCTCTTTTGACTTAGAAGCCATATGTCTTTTCTTAAAATAATAGCAGGTAGATAATACACCATTCGCTAGATATTGTCAAGCTTTAGCTCCCTTAAATAAAAGTTATCCACATTAATTGAGAATAACTAGGGTGGCATTCAAAACCATAGCAAAACTAACCCACACAGCGTAAGGTAAAATCAAAAAGCCTGCGCGTCTATCTATGCGATAAAAAACAAACATATTCCATATAATAACAGCAAGTAACATGACTATCTCGACAAACGCAAGAGTAGGGTTACGAAAATAAAAAAACAACCATGACCATAGGATATTAAGCATGATTTGTATTGCAAATATATTGAGCGCTGTCCTTAGTTTTTTACGAAAAAACAAAAAGCTCCTATCCCAAACTATATACAGAGCAACACCTATCAATACAAACAATACTGTCCATACTGGTGCAAATACCCAATTTGGTGGATTAAAACTTGGTTTATCGAGCGTCTCGTACCATACATCAGGAGAAGTCAAATTTGCGATAGAGCCAAGCAGTCCGGCACATTGGGGGATAGCAAGAGAAATTATTAATTTTTTATAATTGATATTTATAGATATATATTACGTATAGTAATTATAAGTATATCATACCCACTTCATACACACTATTGATTGTTGACATACATAACAAAAAAAGATATAATCAATTCCGTCATTTTGCACGCCTAGCTTCCGCCATAGGCGGACAGGTAGTGCAAACCAATAGTTAGTTAATTTGCGAAAATCTAATCTAAAAAAATAGATAATAAACGCACGCCTAGCTCAGTTGGTTAGAGCATCTCGTTTACACCGAGAGGGTCAGGGGTTCGAATCCCTTGGCGTGCACCATGTAAAATAACAGAGTGAAAACTCTGTTTTTGTTTTAGTTAAGCGAATTATTGAGAAATTGAGAGTGCAAGTGAGTGGATTTGCAAGAAAGAGAAATCTGTTTTGTGACCGTCCTGTGACCAACCTTTGATTTTTTTTAAATACATTTACAGATATACTTGCGCCAAATATTCTAGTGGCGTATAATATCAACCAATATTGATATACTATAAACCAACATCTATGCCCGTCAAATGTTGCAAGAGCAAAAAGGTTGCCAAGAGTCTTACTAAGACTGTGGAATTCTTGAAGATTATTGGCGAGGAAAATCGGGTGCGTATTTTGTGCATGCTCAAAAACGGTCCCAAATGCGTATGCGAAATTTGGCCAGCTTTAGATTTGCCGCAAAATTTAACCTCTCATCATCTGGGAGTGTTAAAAGAAGCTGGTTTGGTGAAATCAAAAAAGCAAGGACTAAAAGTATTTTATGAGTTGAATGACAAAAATTTAAACAAACAACTCTCTCATTTACATTTATTCTTAAAGCCGACGTGCTATGGTAATTAAAGTTTTGGGTTCAGGCTGCCCTAATTGCGCTAAGCTTGAGGCTAACGCAAAGAAAGCCCTGGAAGAATTAGGTACGGAAGCGGTTATTGAAAAAGTAACTGACATGGGTCAAATTATCGGATACGGAGTCATGAGTACGCCTGCCCTAGTTGTGGATGAACAAGTTCTAAGTTATGGTGTTATCCCTGGAGTTGCCGAGATAAAAGAAATGCTGACTTACAAAGAAAGTAATCGACAAAATGCTAAGGCGACAGACGGCTGTTCATGCGGGGGTAAGTGCTAACCACCTATGGATATATTCAAACCTATTCAGATGTTTGCTGACGTTGTTACGTACAACTGGCTTGGAATTACCAATACCTACTGGGCAAACACGATAAACTTCTTCATCTACGATGTTATTAAAATCGGACTGCTGCTTATTGTTATTAATTATGTCATGGCAATAACCCGCTACTATTTCCCCATGGAGAAAGTACGGAATATTTTGACCAAGCGCCGTTGGTTTGGTTTAGACTATGTACTCGCCGCGGCTTTGGGCGTTATCACTCCATTTTGTTCGTGCTCATCAATTCCTCTGTTTATCGGGTTTGTGGGTGCAGGTATTCCGCTTGGAGTTACTTTTGCTTTTTTAATTGCTTCACCACTCGTGAATGAATCCTCACTTTATCTATTCCCCGCAATGTTTGGATGGAAAGTAACTATTATTTACAATATAGTCGGCCTCTGTATCGCAGTACTCGGTGGCATGTTGATTCAAAAATTGCACGTAGAAAAATATGTCAGACAAGAGTTGCTTCAATTCAAATCACGGCAACAAGTGGTAAACGAAAACGGCGGGAAGTCTCTGGAGTTTAGAAAGCTCATCGCGTACTTTTGGCGGGATGGTTTTACTATTACTAAAACAGTGTTTCCCTATGTTATTTTGGGTGTGAGTATTGGCGCTCTGATACATGGTTTTGTGCCGACCAGTCTGGTAGAACAATACCTATCCATTAAATCATGGTGGGCCGTTCCATTGGCCGCCTTGCTTGGTTCCCCCTTGTATGCCAATTCCGTGAGTGTTTTGCCAGTTATGGAAGCCTTGGTTGATAAAGGAGTACCTCTGGGCACTACACTCGCATTTATGACCGCTATTGTCACCGTCTCCATTCCAGAAGGTATGATTTTGAAAAAAGTTATGCGTTGGCAGTTATTGACTACTTTCTTTGGCATTACTCTTATTGGCATTATGATTATGGGTTATATATTTAATGCAATTTTGTAAAGATATGAATAACAAAAAACTTGGTCTCCTCGACCATTTTCTAACGCTATGAATTTTTTTGGCTATGGCTATGGGGGTAGGGCTGGGTTATTTCGTTCCTGATTTATTTGTTAAACAGACGAAATAACTTTGGATGTATATGGACTGTGTCAAATCACAATAAAAAGCTTGTCAAATCCAAAAAATCTGCTATAATAATGGGCACCAAAGTTAGATGTCAAAAGTCAACTGCTAATCGTCACATAAGCCGTCGTAGCTCAGTTGGTAGAGCGCATCCATGGTAAGGATGAGGTCACCAGTTCAATCCTGGTCGACGGCTCAGAAATAGTCTTGAAAAGACTATTTTTTATATTAAAATCATCTATAAAACATCAGGATAAATATTTCAAAACATTGGCCTTATCCAAAAATAAAATCATCCTCAATGTGAAAGAAATATATCTTGACAAAAATAAAATAATATGCTATTATTACCTACCGTTAGTCTAGGAAAGATCTTTATAGTGTTTGGCGATGGCGGGAGTGCCCCCTCCTTCACTCCCCTGCCGCGCCGGACACTATAAAGGTCTTTTTTTGTTTGGGCAAAATAACATCGAGATATCGTTACTTTTCCTTGCATATGATATACTATCGCCATATGTTTTTCAAAATGAGACAATCAAACTATAATCTCAGCAATGCTATTGAAACAATAGATTTCATTATTTCACCACAAGCCCACCTCCATACAAAAAAACTTCTACGATCAAAATCAGAAGAACTGAGACAAAAATATGGAGATGAATTACTCGACGAACTCGCTGACCTAGCGCGTATCGATATTGTCCGACTCAAAATTTCCTCTGCCAAACAATATCACAAAAAATATAAAGGACGCATTGTCTCACGTCTCTATGGATACTATAAACCTGGTTCAAAATACATATATATCAACAACCGTACTGCTGTCCGTGGACAAATCCTAGCTCCCAAGACATTCCTCGATACACTCCTTCATGAGTGGCTACACCATTATGACCACTGCAAACTTGGGCTCCACTCTATTCATACATCGGGTTTTTATGCCCGACTGAAAGACTTGAAGGAAAAAGTAGGATATTTTGACACATAAGAAATCTATGTATTGACATTTTTCATTTTATAACGTATCATATTACTCGTTACTTAACTCAAATGCTATGGGAATGAGAAAAAAAATAAACGCCAAATTCAAAATTGAGCGTGAAAAAGCAAAGGTAAGACGCGACAAAAAGAAACAAAAACGCCTTGCTAAAGCAACAAAATAGATTGAATGTCCAAAGTATATTTGATATACTCTTGGACACTTGTGGACCGGTAGTTCAACTGGTTAGAGCACCGCCCTGTCACGGCGGAAGTTGCGGGTTCGAGTCCCGTCCGGTCCGCAAAAATAAAATTGCCCTAAAAGGGTGATTTTATTTTTGTGAATGGATAATGACTCGAAAATTGGAAGGGTGAAACCGATAGGTTTCACTTACTGAGGAAAGTTCGCGAAAACCCGAAGGTTTTCGTGAGAGGAGCGAAGCGATGAGTGAGATGTCCCGTCCGGTCCGCACTCGAAAAGTTCGCTTAATGAATTCGTATATTTTTCATATAACCAAAACACCCCTTTTTTAGGGGTGTTTTTCTATAGAATATTTTTAGAGGCTATTCAATGCGGCGCGTGTCTTTGGTCCTACAAACCCGCTGACAGGAGTAATTTGTTGTGCTCTCTGAAATTTCTTTACCGATTCAAAGGTAATTGCTCCAAATTTACCCGTATCTGTTGGGTACGTAAAGTATCCCAATCCTCTCAACACTTTTTGCAATTCTTTTACTTCTACATTGATTTGCCCCGACCACAAATTATTTTTAAATTGATAATGTACTGATGGAGCCGCAGGAACAACAGGAGAAGAATTCGTCTTCAAAGTCATAAACCCTGCAGAATCATTGGAAATTCCTTCAAGTACATTCTTTTCAGTCAGCAATACATCTGCCCACGAAGTGAAATAAGAAAAAAATACTTGGGGACTCACAAAAGCGCGCCTAGTACAACCTTCTGTTATGTAGTATACCCCAGGGTATGATGAGTATTTGTAAGGCTTGCCACTTTTGAGAGCACACGTAACAGCCGGCACAGGTGTTACAGGTGTTGTTGATTCAGTCAAGGAAATAAACTCGATCTCTGGCTTATCAGAGGCATCTAGTCCTAAATAAGTAACCTTTAAATCATTCTCCCCATCCCCATCGGTATCGATTTCCTCAGCGGTATTGAGCGCCAGTATGACTGTAACGGGGTCTGATTGGATTGTCACAACTGCCTGGCTTGCAGTCGCACTGCTTACGAGCACCGTGTGGGAGGTAGATCCAATAGTTACAGGTGTTGACACATTCACTGCAAAACTTGTTGAACCGCCTGAAGCAGGTATTGTAGTTTCAGCTGGAGCTGGTGTAGCTGGTGTAGAAGGAGTTGATGGCGATGAAGTCCCTGAAGAACCGCCTCCACCGCACGCAGACGCGACACCACTTACCGTGGCTTCACTTGTCTCGACATCATCTCCATTTTTGCCGATGACAGTAAACGTATATGATGCGCCACACGTAAGCCCGGTAAAGGTATATGATGTGGCACTAATCCAACCTGAATTTGCACCTGTACGAGATGCATAATACGCAGTAGCATCACCAGACCAAGAAACGGTAATACGATCGCTCGCGCTTGTTACTGAAAGAGATGAAGGTGTATTTGCAAGAGTAGACACTTCAGAAGCCGTGGTGGTAGCCGCAATCACGCCGTTGCCATTACGCGCAATAACACTAAACTCGTATGCCGTACTGGGAGTCAAACCAGTCAAGCTCACTGTCGTCCCGCCCCATGTAGTCGTGGTGTAATAATATGCTGTTCCTGTAACAACGCCCGTACTTGTCAAATATGTTCCGTCAGTGTCATTGTGTATAGCATAGGTAGTGGTTGCCGGATTGCTATTCACACCAAACGTGATCGCTAAACTGGAAGTTGCCGCACTGCCAAGCGAAACGCTCGCAGCAGGGTTGGCATAGGTATATTTTGCAGTAGTCGTAGAATATGTCGAGGTGGCAGCGGCGCCATCTGTGGATCCTACCCTAAATGTATACTGAGTATTTATACTCAGTCCAGTGAATGTATAACTCAGTGTCGTGGTAGCGATGGTCGAAGAAACTATGGTAAATGTAGTTCCATCAGTTGACTGTTCCACTACATAATCGGCCTCGGTCCCTCCTCCATTTGCCCAGGTCATTTGTATAGAATTAGTAGTAATCGTACCTGTTGCTGCACCGGTTGGCGCTTCAACCGCAGCAAACACATAACTAAAAAATAAAAAAACGGGGATAAAAATTATTAAACCAATAAAAAATGGTTTTAATAAAAATTCTATACCCCTATCCTCGGAGCCGAATTGTGACATACAAAATAAATTAAAAACAAAATAAATTTGTATCAAGTATAGCATGATTACTTACCTTTAGTAAGTAATCATAAGTGGACTGTGGATAACTGTTTACAACTTAATGAACCATATAATCAGATTCATAGCAAATATTTAAAAACGGTCCCCGAAAGACCGTCTGTAAAAAATCAATTCACTTTATCAAAGATCAGAAGCATCACATACAGTCCACCCTTCCGGTACTTCACATGGCGTTGGAAATGCTTGGCATGCACCCACACCTCCTTCACGCGCATACGTAATCATCTGCACACATACACGCCTCTCACGCACATCCCAATGGGTCAGAGGCCCATTGGCACTAGAGGACTCAACAAATTGCAAAGTATTCAATATGTCATCAAATTTTCCAGCTTTACCATTTATTTCAAGAATGGCATCTCCGTATTGTAATTCTACCACTTCATATTCTCCATCCTCTGTACCTTTGTAATTTTCTGTATATTGATAACCACTATATGGCCCTATCTGTATTGCTTTTTTATTTTCTAATGCCACTGGATGACCAACAAGTTGTTCAAATATACTTATATATTCTTTTGTTTCTTTATTTTCTATACTTACCCCACCATTCCAATATGACACAGACCATGTCTCTGGGTACTTGATAGAAAAGCTAGCAAAACTATCTACACGAAGCTCCTGCGTTGGTAACTCTTTCTCACGGTCACGTGCTTGGGACATACGATCTTCTACACGTGCGCGAATCTCTGCAGGACTCACATCCAACAAATCTGGCTGGGACATAGGCAAATCGCCACGTATGGAATCACATCCTCCACCAACCATCATAAGTCCACCGGCAAGCACTGCAAATGCCGCAACCATCATAAGATAGGGCTTGTGTGTCTTTTTGCCCCTCTTGCCCAATGTCTTTTCTACATACGCAATACGCTCTCGTGTAGACACGACAGTGTCTGGATTGAGAGAAATACTATCAATACCTTCACGCACGAGCATTTCTGCAAACTCAGGATAATCACTCGGTGCCTGGCCACAGATGCCCACCTTGCGTTTGTTAGCATGGGCAACACGAATAACATTTTTGATCAAATCAGTGACTGCTTTATTTTTCTCACTATATACATGACTCACGAGAGCAGAATCTCTATCAACACCGAGCGTAAGCTGAGTCAAATCATTACTTCCAATGCTAAATCCGTCAAATAATTTTGCAAAATCTTCTGCCAAGATAACATTACTTGGAATTTCACACATGACATACACGCGCAAATCTTCTTTGCCGCGTTCAAGTCCATACTCTTTCATAGTGTTGAGCACCTGTTCGCCCTCTTCTGGTGTACGACAAAATGGCACCATGACGACAACATTTCTAAGCCCCCATTCTTCACGAACTTTTTTCAAAGCTTCACACTCAAGTTTGAATCCTGGTTTGTATTCTTTTGAATAATAACGAGAAGCGCCACGCCAACCCAACATGGGATTTTCTTCTTTTGGTTCAAATTCTTTTCCACCGATGAGCGTCGCATATTCGTTGGTCTTGAAATCTGAAAGTCGCACAATGACATCATGAGGATAAAATGCCGTGGCAATACGTCCAATACCTTCAGCAAGTTTGTCTACACCATAGCTTGTCTTGTTATTGTACCCGCGCGTCAACTCGGCTATTTTTCTTTTTGCTTTCTTATCTTTTAATTTGTCATAATGGACAAGCGCCAACGGATGAATACGAATAAAATTGGTAAAAATAAATTCCTCGCGTGCAAGTCCGACACCATCATGAGGCAAAAATGACAAAGGAAATGCATTGTCTGGATCCCCCACATTCATCATTATCTTTGTCTTTGTCTTTTCTATATTTTTAATTTCAGTCTTCTTCACTTCAAAAGGCAAAACGGTATTATAAATAACGCCGGTGTCCCCCTCTGCACAACTCACCGTGACCAATTTTCCTGTTTTCAAAACTTTGCGAGCATTCTTTGCTCCTACAAGACATGGCACACCAAGCTCACGAGAGACAATAGCAGCATGGCTTGTCTTGCCACCTTGTTCAGTCACAATAGCACTTGCGATCCTCATAATAGGCTCCCAATCTGGATCTGTAATGCGCGTTACCAATACTTCACCTTTTTTAAATTCTCTCATCTGTTTAGGATTGTCTATCACACGTACTTTGCCCGCACCTATCTTTTGGCCAACTGCTGTACCATTAAGCAATACTTTGCCTTTTTTCTTGAGTATATATGTCTCAATAACTGACGTACTAACATGAGCTTTCACTGTCACTGGACGAGCCTGAACAATATAGAGTTTACCTGTCTTGCCGTCCTTTGCCCATTCAATATCTTGGGGACGCTTATAATAATTTTCAATTTCAACACCCCACTTGGCAAGCTGTAATACATCACTGTCTGAAATGGCAAAAGCATTTTGATCTTTTTTGGCGACAGACAGTTGTTTGGTACCACTGGTATTTCCATACACAAGCTTGACTTCTTTAGTACCTATAATTCTACTAATAATAGCCTTCTTATTTTGCTTTATTCCCTCTTTAAATATATAAAATTGATCAGGTGTTACGCGCCCTTTCACTACATATTCGCCAAGACCATATGATGCATTGATAAGTACAACACCAGGAAAACCAGACTCTGTATCGAGTGTAAACATCACACCAGATGAACCGAGGTCTGAACGCACCATTGTTTGTACTGCTACAGACAATGCAACACTCAAGTGATCAAAACCTTTTGTCTCACGATACGAAATGGCACGATCAGTGAATAATGATGCAACGCACTTTTTCACTGCTGTTTGGAGACCCTTGATACCTTTCACATTCAAATATGTCTCCTGCTGACCTGCAAAACTTGCATCAGGCAAATCTTCGGCAGTCGCAGAGGAACGAACAGCCACTGCGACATTTTGTGTTTTTTCAAATTTAGAAAGTTCAATATATGCCTTTTCTATTTCTTTTTCTAATTCTTTGGAAAAATGGGCATTCAAAATAATATTGCGAACTTTCTTGCCCACTTGAGCCAATTTCTTCACATCAGTCACATCCAAATCTCTCACCGCTTCCTTAATTTTGTGTTTGATTTTACTCTGTTCAACAAAATCCCAATAAGCTGCCGCCGTAATAGCAAAGCCATTGGGTACATCTATACCTTTTTTTGTAAGATTGGAATACATTTCTCCCAGACTTGCATTTTTACCACCGACAAGCGGGACATCAGTGATGCCAATTTCGTTAAACCAAAGAATATGTTTTTTTTGTTTCGAAGATGTATTCTCCTTTGGAGTCATAATATAAATTTATATAGTGAAGAATAGTATACCATAAAAAATGCAAAAAATAAAAACAAATTTTAGGTATTAGATTTTGGATCCTATAAACTAACCCCTAAAACCTAAGCCTACCTAATACCTAATTCTACGACACTTCTCTCACCTCAAGCATATTCACATGTCCAGAATGTCCCACTGGTTCACCTGCTATGACAATAATATTATCGCCTTTTTGCACATACTCCATTTTTTTGAGCCTCAGGATTGATCGCTCGACAAGTTCTTCAATAGTATTGCATGGATTGAGAATAAACGGGTGCACACCCCACGACACATTGAGCTGACGCATGACACGGTCAGTCGTAGTAGCAATGACAATGGGGAATTCAGGACGATACCGAGACACGAGGCGCCCCGTCTCACCAGATATTGATGCTGCCAATATAATCTTTGCCCCGACATCTTCGGCTACAAGCCGTGAAAGTCCACTAATGACATCATCTATCTTGTGTATTTTTTCTTTTGGAGTACGGAAAAACAAATTATCGTATTTTGATTTTTCTGTTCCTTTTATAATCTTGCTCATCATAGCTACCGTTTCCACAGGATATTCGCCTGTCGCGGTCTCATTTGAGAGCATGACTGCGTCTGTATGATCGACGACAGCATTGGCTACATCTGAAACCTCTGCACGTGTAGGGCGCGGATTGTGTTGCATTGAGTCAAGCATTTGTGTAGCGACAATAACAGGCTTTGCATGTTCCAATGCCACATCAATAAGACGCTTCTGCACAATAGGCACGTCCTCTGCGGGAATTTCTATGCCCAGGTCACCACGCGCTATCATGATACCATCGACCACTTGTATAATCTCTTTGATTCTACGTACAGCTTCTGCTTTCTCTATCTTGGCAATAATCCTAATTGGTTCGCTCGATGTCATGCCCATCTCACTTTCCACTTGCTTGATATAATATCTCAAATCCAAAATATCATCAGGCCTCATGACAAACGAGAGGGCAATCATATCTACACCATGTTCGACACCAAAACGAACATCACTCTTGTCTTTGTCAGTCAGTACATGTAAACCATCGAGATTCGATTCTGGTATATTGATACCTTTGTGGGCGTGAAGTGTACCAGGCACGGTGACTTCGGCAGTAATCTGTTTATTTTTTATTTTCTTCACCACAACTTGGATACTGCCATCATCAAGAAGCATTGTCTCCCCCTTCTTGATATATTCATGAAGCAAAGGATGTCCTATGGGAATAAATTTCTTGTCATCGGGATCAGTAGAAAATACTACCTCTGACCCTTTTTTGAGCTCTATTCCTTTTTCGTCAATAAAGCCAAGACGAATCTTGGGCCCTTGCAAATCCTGTAAAATCGCGACAGGTTCGCCTGTCTTCTTCTCTATATTTCGTATAGATGAAATAAGCGATGCATGATTTTCATAATCACCATGAGAAAAATTGAGACGCGCCACATTCATCCCAGCCTCAACCATACGAGTGAGTATCTTTTCATCTTCACATGCAGGACCAATCGTGCACACGATCTTTGTTTGTTTGTACATAAAAATAGACTAATCAATAAGTATGTATAGTATACGTTATTTAACACTAATTCGCAATCAGATGATTGACAAAAACAAAAAAATGTGATAGAAACATACTTAAACGCGGACGGTCTTGGCCGTCCTTTGACCTTTTGGTGAAGAAGTATGAGATTGTTCATCGAGGGAACCACGAACCCAATGTGGGCCGTCCATCGGCTGTATGACCTCGTCTCCGACGTCGAAGGACATCTGAACAGGATGTTCGTCGTACCATCCAGGCACGACGATGCAGAGACTCTGGCAGAATACATAGCCGGCAGGGTCGCCGCACCCACGGTCAGTAAGGCCTACTGTCTCCCTTCCACGTGGTGGCTCAACAAAGACTCCATCCTGGAGAGGGTGACACGGATGACCCACACGATCAGCGAGATCAACACCTGGGTGGTATTTGTCCTGCCCAAGGAGGCGATCGACGAATATCTCCGGGCGTGGGGGCGTACGATTCCCACGGATGGCATGGCTCGGGGGTCGATCACGTGGGTTCTGGAAGGCAAAGTCCGTACGATCGTCCAGGAGTGCTAACCTGGGCGGTGGCATAAGGACGGGACGACCGGCCCCGCGACATCATGTCGTCGGGGCCGGTCACACACTTCTTAGTTTTTTAAAAAAAGTTGAGAAGTAAAAACAACCCTTGTAGAGTTGTTTTTTGTGGGCAGAGAAGGATTCGAACCTTCGAAGGCGGAGCCAACAGATTTACAGTCTGTCCCCTTTGACCGCTCGGGAATCTGCCCTTATTTATTTTTGTAGTATTTTTTTAAATTCATTGCCACCTTTGTATCTTTTTATTTGATTTTCTCTTTTACGAGCTTCACTTAAAGTTTTATATA
>Ga0208373_1000142_pt1 | contig 132645 bp, 114 predicted proteins | sample RifOxyC2_FD_184036 | JGI IMG/M metagenome (GOLD analysis project Ga0208373, IMG submission 184036) | Soil microbial communities from Rifle, Colorado - Rifle Oxygen_injection C2 (SPAdes) | ecosystem: Environmental > Terrestrial > Deep subsurface > Rock core/Sediment | place: Rifle, Colorado...
TAATTTGTCCGGCGATCTACTCCAAGGACGCAGAATTGTACTCAAGATATATATCTTGAAGACGGATAGCAAAGTTTGCATTTTTCTAGATTGCCTGCCTTCTTATTAACTTTTTAGGGAGGTTTTTATGGAATCAATGTACAACGCAGTTGCTGGTGTGGATGTTCACCAACAGAAACTAACTATCACAACATTAGTTGGAAATAATTCCAAAAAAATCACCAGGACGACTTGGGAATGTGGCACCTATACTGATGATTTGGTTGAGGCAGGAAAAAAAATTAAATCACTCGGTGTAACTGAAGTTGCCATGGAGAGCACTGGTGTCTACTGGAGGCCCGTTTACAACATTTGGTCAAAGATGGGGATAGACAACTTACAAAGAACCTCAATTTTTTACGATTTCCACCCACGCTTTATATTTTCTTTAAAACTTCCGATTAAAAATTTAGGCCCTGCTCATAAAATTATCTAAAACAAAAATATTATTAACTCTAAAATCATCAGGAGCCTCTCTCTGCGCAATCTCTCGCAGCTTCTCCATACCTGACACAAACCATGGTGTCGATAGCGGCCATGGGCGCTTTGCCCACTCAGGAATCGAAAGCTGCTGCTCCCTGCACAAAAATCTAACCATCGCCGAAATAAGCGCATACTCCTTTTCTGGTAAATCAATTACGGGAGCATCTTCTATAAGCTTAGAACTTTTTGTCGATCGAAAATCATCTACGAAATTAAAAAAGGCAATCTTCCAATCCACCCCATCAACGACTTGCTTGCTCGCTTGTAAAACCGAAGTGCGACCTTTCAGTAATACCTGCTGATACTTGAGAGCAAGATTCGAAATGTTTCCTTGAAAAATTACTCTTTTTAAAAGTTCATTATGAACTTTTTCAGATATTTTAGAAACTTCTGCATGTAACGTTTTTAGCGTTTCAAATCCTGGGTGGATTTTTGCTGGAGCTTCGTTTAACCAATTGTGAACCGTTCTCGACGATACCTTGGCAATTACCGCCATCTCCTCAATGGTAAGTATCTGTCTAAGTTCTTGAGTTATGTTCATACTTATAATTATAGCATGATTTTGAAATTATTATGTCTATATTTCAGAAAAAATTAGTCTATTTTTTCATATTACTGATAATTTCATCTAAAAAGTATTTAGTCTTAGGTAAAACCTTGGCCCTATCATAATGTTTTTCAATAATTAAAATGGCCTCTTCAATACTACCAATATTCAAGGCCTTGACCAATGTTTCAACATCCTGTTTATCATATGAATCGGCTCGAGCACTAATGCACTTCATGGCAAAAAGATAATCAAGCGATGGAGAATATACCTTCAAATTTGATCCATTATAAACATCCAAAACGTCACTAATTTTTCCCATAAATCCTTTGGCACCATCATTAAGCCAGTCATGATTTATTTCCAACTCATCTGCAATATCAAAAATATATTGTCGAAATTGTTTTGTCGGTTTGAAAATTCCATCGATGTCCTTCGTAGCCATTCGATTGTTGAAATGCAAAATCATTGCAGCCCCACCAACAATGCATAGTTCTCCATGGCAGTTATCTTTTGCCAGCTTTTCATTCAATTTATCAAACATTTTGAAAATAGTTTCTTTCGTTAGCATGCATCAACTAAAACACAGAAGTAGCAAACGAACAATGACAATTCATTTCCGTGGCGGGTCTCTACTAATTTATGGCCATCGGCCAATTTCTTCTGGGCATCGTTTAAACAGAAGTGGCCCTTCACATATTAGCTGTCAAAGTCATTCCTTCTAATCTTCCTACCCCTGACGCAAGAACAACTCACGGCCAAGTAGCTGCGGATCCTTTTTAAACCCCTATTATTCACACAAGGGTTCTACACGCAACATTAGCGCTTCTGTTAGCTATAAATCTAATCAAGACATGGGAATGGTGGACACCACCTCCACCACACTTATCTGAATAATTTAAGTTAGTTAACGGGCTTCAAGTGAACCCAATTCGTGTCTTAGCTTGGTTGTTCAAGATTTTGAATTGGATTCCGATCAGAATGGTTTAAAAGTGTAAACTATGTCTCCGGAATGGACCGCTGACGAAGTTTCAAAGACTAAATGGACGGACTATGACAAACTCAAGGACAGAACTGGTATAATGGAACCTAAAAACTTTCCAAAATTGCCTTTACCGTTTTCAGCTTTACCTTATCTAGGCGTTTCAAAATTTCAACACACTCCGCATAAGTGTTTGATGGCATCTCTTTATTGCCTCTCACCAAATTAATAAAATCCTCGTAGCTATATTTGTATCCACTAATGATCTTCAGAATCAATGACGGGATTAGATCACAGCGGCCATTCTCAGCATGGTTTAATTTTGCTTCGGAGAGGCCAATCACGCTGGCCGCCTTTCGAAGAGAGAGTTTTCGAGACTCTCTCAAATATTTAAGTACTGCCGCCTCTTTTGTCATAATCTTTGTATCACTTCTTCTGTTTTTCTTATTAACTCTTTTCATCGTTTACCTCCAAAATTTTAATAAAAACTCATCAATTTTGGATACACGCGTAGTCCGAATAATAACCAAAGCTTAAGTGCGATTTTACCACTCAAAACTACGCGTGTAGTCCAATGGATAACGACGAAATTTTTGGGGTAAGCCAAAAACAAAGCCACAACTAAGCCAACGAGAGAAATTTTGGGCAATTTCCAGCAATGTTGGCCGACGAAATGATTGATCCTCTTAATGAAACCTAATTGAAGTGATTTAAATTACTTGTGAAATGATTTGTTTCGGGAGTGTCCACCAACTGCGGAAGTTTGGTGGAGGTGGTGGGAATCGAACCCACGTCCGAAAAAAAATCCAATTTGCGGCCTACGTGTGTAGCCTCTGATTATCGTCCAGTGGCCAGACCATTCAGTTTTGTGAAACTGACAAATCTCGGTAAATTTTTCAAGTTACCCCGACTTACTCTTGAGGCAAAGTTTACATGCCCGCCCAACATGTTTGCTCTCATTCTGTTTCTTGGGCGAGAGCGCCCTCAATGGTCACGTAATCCGAAGATTAGGCGGCCATGGCGTAATCATAAGATTCGCCTGTTAGTTTTTGGTCTCCTTTTTATCAGGCCTGGTGACCAACCTGAACACGCCCACAAAAATTCATTTTCCCCGTCGAAACCAGTGCACCCCCATAAAAAAACTACTTTCAATACAAAAAACAACATAATACAACAGATCGATTCTCAATACCAGCAATGCGATAATATTTTCAATAAATTGAAGAAGGGGGAACTATGACACAAATAATACTTGGCCCTTTACCAGCAATTAATCATGAGTCAAGAGGGGAAATGCGCACAAACAGGCAGTGATTGCTTTAATTAAAAATTAGAGACAACCAGCAGTGGCTTTTGTACACAACAAAAATGGCCATTAATTCCAAAGTGAATCCAGCCTTCTTTTAAGATTTTTCTCATGGCCATTTTCTGTCGGCCGATAAAAATCATTAATCTGTTTACCTTCGTTAGAATATTTTTGTCTGATAAAATTATTTGGATAAGAGTGCGGATATTTATACGCCTCATTGGCCAATTTACCTTCTGGCAAAAATTCTGCTGGCGGCCGGTTTTTTAAATGTCCAGGAACCGCTATGTTGGGATGATTTTGCACATACTCTAATGCGCGAGAAATCCCCTCATACACAGCATTACTTTTCACGGTTGAGGCCAAGTAGGTCGCGGCCTGTGCCAAATTAATACGCGCTTCTGGCATTCCAATATTCTGTACTGCCAATAAAACCGAGGTGGCCAAGCTTATAGCATGAATATCTGCATTACCAATATCTTCAGAGGCAAAAATCACCAGTCGGCGAGCGATGAAAACCGGATCCTCGCCTCCGTCTAACATTACGGCCAACCAAAGAAGTGCCGCCTGCGGATCACTTCCACGCAAACTTTTGATGAAAGCAGATATTACGTCATAATGACGATCCTGATTGCGATCATAGTTGCGGGCATTTTCTAAAATCAACCCACGAACTTCCACCAGGGATAGTTTGCAACTACTTTCCTTTTGCTTTTGATAGAGAATGTCTAGCGCATTAAGGGCACGTCTTGCATCACCGCCTGAATGATCAGCAATAAACTTCACAATTTCTGCCGCACAGCCAATTTCAAACTGGCCATTTACTCGTTCCAATATTTCTAAAACGCTATCCTCAGAGAGGGCCTTTAATTCAATAATTTGGGTGCGAGAAAGTAGAGCGTTGTTAATAGAACGCCGAGGGTTTTCAGTCGTGGCCCCGATTAAGGTAAATGAACCATTTTCGACATATGGCAAAAGGGCATCCTGCTGCCCTTTGTTAAAACGATGAATCTCATCAATGAAAATAATCGATTCGCGATTAAAAGTTTTTTTTACTTCTATCGCGGAATGGATAAGCTTTTTTAATTCTGCCACACCACCCATAACCGGACTAAACGGATAAATATCCTTGCCACTATTTTGCGCCAAAATATGGGCCAAAGTGGTTTTCCCTATTCCCGGAGGCCCCCAGAAAACAACACTAGGAAAATTACGCTCCCTTAAGAAAGGATATCTTTTAAAAATATGCTCTTGGCCCTTAAAATCTTCAAACTTATATGGTCTGGCGATATGGGCCAATGGAGCGGTATTTAGTGGAAAATAAGTAGTTCCAGAAGTGGGCAAATTCAAATTTATGGAAGAATCATGTTCAGTTTTATTGTTACTTTCTGTCGCGTCATCAGTAAAAAATGAAGGTTGTTCTATCTGCATATCGTATACTATTTCAGTCTGATATAAACAATGTTCCCTTATTTCAGGTTGACTTTTATAAGCGGGCATCCTAACTTAGCTATCCTTAAATAGCTATTAAATTAGTTAGTTTGAGTTTTTCAAATGCCATAAAAAGGAGGTGATAATTATGCCACGTCAATGTACATCAATCCGTGTTGAAATCGATGATAAAAACGGAATTGAGCGCTCCTTGAAAAAGTTCAAGCGCCTTTGCGAATCATTTGGAGTTATTCGCGAGTATCGAAAACGTCAGGAATATAAAAAACCTTCTGTTCGTTTAAAAGAAAAAATTTCTTCTGCTGAAAAGCGAAGAAACAAGGCCGTAGTAAAAGGAGATAGAGGAGTACGATTTTAATTATACAAAGACTATAATTTAAATTTAAAACTTCTCTGCTTTTCAAAATGCCCTCTGAATGGAGGGCATTTTTTTGTCCATTATTGCCCAGTGGAAGTTGCCTCTGGGCCTGTGTTAGTAGGCGCGGGAACTGATGTTTTTTGTCCATCTTGCTGACCAACTTCACTTGTCGCATCAGGAGTAGACGGTTCTATGACTGTGGCAGCACTGCCTGCACTACTTCCCGTTTGATCTGGAAATACTACATTATCATCCAAATCAGCGCGATGAGAAACCGTTGCTTTAGGAAAATCCTTGGGAGAAATGAATGCTGTGTTTTTTAGATATAATCTTAAAATTGAATTCCACCTGTTTTGAATTACCGTTAGAGTAATATTGGTATTTCCTGGGAGAACAACCGTCCCCTTAGAAATTTTCATATTAAAAGAGTTCCAAAAAAAATTAAAATCACCCATTTTTTTTATAAAAAAATCCTGCTGCGGTTCAAGGTTACAAAGATACTCCATGTCCTTAATCATATTCACCTGTAGTTCTTCAAAAAGTCCACGATACTTACGATCCAGACTGGAGGTAATAATTATTTCAGACAAAATCAACATACGTTGTGCAATTTCGGTTAACTCTCGATACTGCCGATCAAAAGAAATATTTTCTTGAGAGGAAAAGATTAAAATCTCTTCCAACGTATGAAGTTGCTGATAATTTATACCGGCAACTTCGTTGATAAGGGCCACAACCTTGAGCCAATTATCAATAAGATTATTGTTTCCCGAATAATTATTGAGCGTTAGGGATTTGCTCTTGAAGGCCAATGTTAACTGATCGACAATCAACGCTTTCTTGTAGATTTTCCGTAAAACCATTTCACAGCTTTCACCAACAATATTGGTGCAATTATCATGAAAATTCTGCCACAGCATTTTAAGTTCTAAAATGTTATCCTTAATTACAATAACATCGGCAATCTCCGGTCCAATTTTGCTGAGAATATAGTAATACTCTGTAATAATTATTTTTAACTGCGGCAGAACATATTTCTCAAAAGAATTGTCCGTAAGTGTTAGCTTATCTTCATTGAAAAAGTAAAATGGATAGGTCGCCGAAATATCCTGCGGCATTGCTAACATTGCCAATAGTATAATAGTTGTAATAACTGACCTGACCGTTGTTTTGAATCTGCAGAAAAATATTTTCAAGCTAAAAAACATGAACAAATTATCAATGATTATCCTGAATATGTAAACCCGACAAAATAATGCTCAATCAATCAAAAAATCAAGCACAGGCCTTTTTATAAACAATATTGTGATCCAGTTCAATCCCTGTTGGTAGCGCATGTAAGGTTTTAAATGAAGTGACCCAATGCCCATGCTCAAAATTTATATTAACCGTTATATTGGCAGAATTGATTTTTCCAGACAACAATTGTGGAGACATTAACTTTAGTGGGATATTATTCAATTCAAAATGAACCATTTTATTTGTAGAAATTTCTCCCGAAAAAATAGTTGCGAGACAAACATAGCTTCCAAAATCATCTGCCTCGATAGTGATCTCCGAGGATGAGTCATCATTGATTCTTTTGCTAAGATTTTTAATAGCTGACTTCAAAGAACGTTGATCTACATTTTTATATGCACACATCTCTCTTCTATGTTTAAGAGATAGCTGGCTTTTTTCTTGGCCATTTAGTCCAAGCGTGTTAAAGTGCCGCATAAACGTTTCTTCAAAACTAATATCTGGGGCATTTAATTTTACATTCATTATTTTTTTTGAAGTTGAAGTTGAGGGGGCCAAGCTTGTCGTTATTTTCTTGTTATTTAAAATAATCTTCCCATCAAATATTGACTTGTTCATTAAAACACCCCGAATGTAAATAGTTTAACCGTCACACTTTCCATCACAACTATCCGCAGACTACTTTTCGGCAAATCAGTCCTGGGGCCTAAGCTTTATCATCTCTTTTTTATCGGCCATTTTTTTACTCCTGCGATGTGAGGTATAATTATCCCCAATATGGGCCAAATGGCAGAAAACAAGACTAATTTTCCGCTTGCGCTTAAATAACGTGTTACTTTGAAAATAACTCCTCTTCCTTCCGAATAGCAATTATGAAGTCTGGCCCAACATTATTCCTATTTAGCATATTGACTATATTGACAGCATCCCTGCCGGCATTTCCCGAAACTGCTAACTCTCCCAATGCGGCCATTCTTTCGGTCGATGGACTCGACCTTCCTTATCGTTTCAAATATCACCCTAGAAGTAATATTCCCTGGAAAAAAATCGCAGACAACTACCAAGAGTGGATTGATTTTAATCAGTGGTCGAAAGAAAGAGAACAAAAAGATCTTAACCCACAGTGGAGAATTTTTCAGCGTTATCTTGCACTACACGAAGTGGCCGGCCGAATTATTGGTGCAGTTGGTGACTGTCGCATATATCGTGATGATGGGTATTTTCATCCATCCTTCAATTCTTATGTGCGTGAAGGTGATGACATCATAACTAGTGCTCATTCTCTTTTGTGGATTTTTTTGATGGATGGAACCCTGGTTCGCCTCTCTCCCCTAACTCACTTAAACCTGCGAGAAATTAATGTTGGTCAACAAGAAATTTTATTGCACGCTAAAATAACAAGAGGAAATATGTTATGGCTTTCAAGAAAACAACATCTGTTTCCTGAAAGCAAAGATCGAGAAACTGATGGACTCTTTCTTCCTCTTGCTTTTGAAGAGGCCAATCCTGCCTGGCAAGAGAGCTTGGAAAATCTAAACTTAGAGCACTCTAAAAAACTGAATCAACTAATCATCGAAAATAATCAGATTTTTAGAGACAAAAAAAGTTATTCTCTAATTGTCTTGCCAACTGGTTATTACTGGGGCGAAGAGACTCAAGCAGAGTTTATCGTACTTGATGGCAGTAATAGTTATTTAAAAAATCGCTCAGCGAAATTTTTTAATCCGGGACTAGGTGATTTAGATAGTTCAGAAATATCCTCTAATTTATCCACTTCTTCTGCCCAACAACAACCAAGCTTTACTATTTTTGGAGATGAAACATTTACAACTACTCCTCTAAAAGTCGACACCTGGTATCAAGTTGCCTATGACGGAACCTCCATCTCTGAAGAAAATTTTGATAATGATCAAAGATTTCATTTTAGTGAATTCCCAACCCGTCGCCTTAACTCTATTTTTGTTGCGCGCGAATTAATGTTAAAAAAATACTCTTCCCCGCTCTTCCGGCCACAAATTAGCGCAAAAGAACTAGCGGAAGAAATGGGATTTAAATTATGGAAAAAAATGTTTTGTAACGAAAATGAAAATGAAAATGATAATGATAATGACTTATGCCTACGCCTGAGATTTTTGCGCAACCAAATTCCCTTAGAGGAAAAAATGGAATTATTGGCATGGCAAAAAATGCGCAAAAAAATGCTTGCTCGCGGAGAAGATATTGCTACTCTTCAAGAATTTGGCCCCTGGGCCTATGGTGATTCCGTCGGTGGTTTTGTGCAAGAATAAGAAATAGTTATACGCAAATTGGAAGTTAAGGAGAAAAATTGTGAGCGATAAAAAGTATTCACTCATTTTGGCCAGTAAAAGTCCACGCCGAAAACAAATTTTAAGTTGGATAGAAGTTCCTTTTACCATTATCGATACCGACATAAATGAAGTAAGTGATTATGAACACCCAGTAGATATTGCTAAGGATGTTGCAAGAAAAAAGGGATTAGCGGCCTATGAGCTATGTCAGCAAAGAAATGACTTGGGAAAAACCTTTTTCCCATTAATTGTCTCTTCCGATACCATCGTATCTTTAGGTGACAAATTATACGGAAAACCCAACGATGCTGATGACGCCAAAAGAATGCTCTTAGAGCTGGCCGGAAAAACACATCGTGTAGTAACTGGTGTGGCCATCTGCCGACATGATATTGCTTGTGGTAAGCTAATTGAAAAGTCGTTTCACTGCGTTACTGACGTAACATTTACAAATATTTCGCCAGATATTTTAGCGCGCTATATTCGCACAGGTGAATCCTTAGACAAGGCCGGGTCATATGGTATTCAAGGGCAAGCACTCACCTTTATTTCCTCCCTAAATGGATCATATTCCAACGTCGTCGGATTCCCGATAGATCTCTTTTTGAGCGAACTGCAAAAATTTTTAGTAGAAGATTGGGAGAATCAATCCGACTCTAGTATTTGGCGTAATTTAATCCATCATTAACCACTCATGAGTACTAGATCATATAACATACATCCACTTGAGGACAAATTCACAAGGCGCGGCATAAAAGTTTCACATTTTTTGGCCCATAAAAACGGGGTTAGTTTTTCGATTTACGTACACGCCAAACCTGGATCAAAACAGGAAAAAATTATACCCGATAGCGATGGTAATTTAATTATTCATACTCACGCACGCCCGATTGATGGACAGGCCAATGAAGCAATTCGTGTCATCATAGCAAAATATTTTAGGTTAAGTAAAAGCTGTGTAGAAGTAACTCGCGGAGAAAAATCTCGATATAAGCATGTGATTGTCACAATTTTTTTTACAGACAGTAAAGATCTGGCCTATTATCTAGAAACGTGATTAAAAAAATTAAATAAAAATTTGAATTAATTATTAATAATTAATAATTAGAATTAATGCAAGGACCAAAACTCATTAAACACTCCATTATAACCATATTGCTAACTTTTATTACTCTGGCCCTGGCACAGTCAAACAGCGCTACTCCCTCGGCCAAGGTTAGTCCTATTCGTCCCCCGGAAAATGAAATCGATTACGTGCGAAAAATTAAAGATGAAATTTCTAAGATAAAAACACTATCTCCAGAAAACTATTTTAACGAAATTGATCGCATTCGGGAGGAAGTAGTAGAGCGTTATTTGGATCATAAAAAGATGGTTTGTAATGGCGAGTTTTCCTCTATCATTTTGGCCTATGACAGCAAAGGGAATAAGGCCCCGACAATTAATAGCGAAACGGTTCTAAGCAATACCCCAACCGCACTGACGAAAGAAGAGAAAATTGCCTGCTGGATGGAGCTAAAAAGTTTTCAAATCGAATTTATCAATAATATGTATGATGCTCGCCGAAAATATCTTGAGTATATCCACAATCAACGATTACAAGAGCTAAAAACTAATAAAAATATCGCTATTAAGAGTCTGGAAAGCAGCATAATGAAATATAGCAAGCAGAGTGTCAGCGGAGGCGGAGGACGCGCTAATTTATCTCCCGTGCCTTTAGGCCAACAATCAACTCCGATCCCCAGCTCCGAGATTGTCCATTAAATAGATCATTACTTTACTTCGCCAAAGAAAAGGGCCTCAGAAAACGAGGCCCTTTATTTTTTTACAGTTCAACCTTTAAATCACAATTCTTAGAATGTGGATGCTCGTCTTGTATTAACTAATATCTTTGCGCCCTCGCGAGTTAAAATATAGACATTATAGGTCACTCCACTACCACCAACTTTCTCCTCATCAGTTTTAAACTGTTGTGTGGTCTGTTGCGGTTCAAGAGTTCCACGAAATTCTATCGTCCTATTGTATTTAGAAACAACCTCTACTTCATAACCAGCGGCGCCACGGCCATAGACTGTACACTCAACTTTAGTTTCAGGATTAAAAAAATTTCCACCGATATCATATTCGCAGCTAGCAGAGATAGTATGTGTCGGACGTGGCGGCATTGGTGGATATGGTGGATATGGTGGATATGGTGGATATGGTGGAGTTGGCGGAGTTGGCGGAGTTGGCGGCATCGGAGGACGTGGCCCCTCTCCATCTAGTTGCATCAACATTCTCTCTACCATCCTTCGAAGTTCAGTCGCATCTTCGCGTGCAATGCGATGATCCCAGCTAGATCCATATCGCATGTCATAAACAGATCTTTGTAACTTTTGCGATTGCGAAACAATCCTTTCGGATAGATCCACAATATTAGCTTGCACTACCGTAACCGTGGCCACAAGTAACAATAAACTAAAAAGTGATTTTTTCATTACTTTCTCCTCGTTAATAATCAATCAAAACGACGCTAAAACTACGCCTTTTGAAAAGTTTTTGCTTCCCGGGCAATTGTTTATCACGTTTTGGCGCTATGCGGAATTTTTTTTAACAATTCGGTAAAGATTATATGTTCCGAGAAAATTAAGGCGGGATAGCGATCATTTAATTAAAAGTCTAAAGCAAACTCGAGCGCATAATGATTTTCGTGGTGGTTAAAAAACTCACTCATTTGTGACCTTCCGACATAATACTCTAAGTATACTCGATACATTCTGGAAAAATTATTGGCCTGAGCTATAATGCCCAACTGATAGGTCTGATTAAATCTCCAATTATCCTCCTGATACGATTCAATATCGCTGGCAGCAAACGGGGCCACAGTTTTCTCCTTTTGCGCTCCTACCCCAGAATATTCCATTCCAAACTCCAAGCGATATGGATCATCTGGCGCCGCCCTATTAGTAGAATAATCATATCCGACCTCAAAATAAGTTCTTAAATTAAAAAAAGAGTTATTAGAAAGGGCCAGGGTAATCTCATTGCGTGCATAAGATTGCCTTTTCCTTTTAACCTTCTGAAGATACTCATCTCCAATATGGCCAGAGATGTGAAACACACCTATCTTTAAAAATGATTTTTCTCCAATTGAAAAAGATGTCTCTGACATCATAACACCATCCCATCCAATAACATCTAGTCCTTCTTCTAAATCGGTCTGTGTAGTTATTCCTGCGCTAAAATTATACTGCATTCCTCTGTTTTGTGACGGGCCCGCCTCACCTTCCTCTGTATATCTAAAAAGTTTAAATTGTCCTCCTAGGCCAACACCATAGCGCAATTTACCCGCATGAATAATCTCCGTATATGGAAGTTTCCGAACCGAGAGACGGTGACGAGGTACCGACTTGGCAGCTAAATACGCCGGGAAAAACGGTGTATCTGGACTAAACTGGTATTTCATTTTATTTGACGAATAAATCCAATCGGTGGCACCAGAAAACATCAGCAAACAAAATAAAAGTGGTGGAGCGGCCAATATCTGCAACATTGCTTTTGTATCCTCCCGAAATAGAATGTATATTAAGTAAATTTTATGGCCTCATACCTTCAGCGTCCAATTAAAAATAGTCTACCTCGATGATAAGCTTAATTAGATTTTTATTATTTTTTTGCAATTGAGTACTGGCCAAAAATTTCACAATCAATTAGCATGATCGAATGTTTGATCAACTACTCGACTTTCTTATGCAACATGAGGGGTATTCCCTATTATTAATCTTTATGATCCTGGTGGCCTGCGGCCTAGGTCTACCTATTCCTGAAGATATTACCCTGGTTGCCGGAGGCGTATTGGTCTCCTCTCACACCTCTGGATTTTGGAGAACTCTTTTTGTTAGTATGGCCGGCGTTGTAATTGGAGATTCAATTATATTTTGGATGGGCCGAATCTGGGGACAACGCCTATTTCAAAGTAAGATAATGAGCAAAATAATTCGCCCCTCTCTTTTAAATGTGGCGGCCCGTGCTTTTCACCGTTTTGGCAATAAGGTTATTTTCATAGCTCGTTTTTTACCTGGCCTACGCGCTCCTATCTATTTTTTTGTCGGCACTTTAAAAAAACCATACCCATTATTTATCTCTGTAGATGGATTAGCGGCACTAATTTCTGTTCCTGCTTGGATCTATGTTGGAAAATTATTCGGGGAAAATTTAGATTACTTGGAAAAAATTATTAGAAAGATGAAAACAGGAAGTCTTCTTTTTGCCATATTTTTGGTGGCGCTGCTCATCTGGGGGCACTACCTGAAAAATAAAGTCATACAAAATCTAGAACGGCCTTCACCCGAAGATGATAAAAATAGCAATCAATAATCGGAGAAATTCAATATGGCCCCATCTGAAAAATCTAATATTCGTTTGATTTTTAGTCTGCCTGTTATCGTGGCCGCACTAGGATATTTCGTAGATATTTATGATCTTGTGCTTTTTAGCATTGTGCGCGTACCAAGTCTTAAGGCAATCGGTCTTGATGGACAAGACCTTGTAGATAAGGGTGTTTTTCTTCTCAATATGCAAATGATCGGAATGCTGCTTGGGGGAATTCTCTGGGGGATACTGGGTGATCGAAAAGGGCGTCTTAAAATCATGTTTGCCTCCATCTTTATCTACTCTGTGGCCAATTTTGCTAATGGTTTTGCTAATTCACTTCCGGTATATGCAGTACTTCGTTTTATCGCCGGAATCGGCTTGGCAGGAGAATTGGGTGCTGGAATAACTTTAGTGGCAGAAGTACTACCAAAACATATCCGGGGATACGGCACTATGATGGTTGCCTCCATCGGCGTCTCTGGCGCCATCTTGGCAAACTGGGTGGCCACTTCTTTTGATTGGCGAACTGCCTTCTATATCGGGGGAGGACTCGGAATGCTGCTATTGATTACCCGAATTAGTGTTGCAGAATCCGGAATGTTTCAAACCATGGAAGTAAATTCTTCTGTAAGCAAAGGCAATTTTCTGGCGCTCTTCACTAATGGAAAAAGATTTTTACGATACTTAAACTCAGTCTTGATCGGCGTCCCTATTTGGTACGTCGTCGCAATTCTCATCACCTTCTCTCCCGAATTTGCTAAGGAATTTGGAATTACTGGCCCAATTTCTGCCGGTAATGCGGTTATGTTATGTTACTTAGGCTTAATCTTTGGTGATTTTTCTAGTGGCCTTCTTAGTCAAATTTTAAAAAGCCGCAAAAAGGCCGTCTTAATTTTTATGATTCTCACTGTGGCCGGTATCACTTTCTATTTTTTACAAGGCGCCCAAAGCACTACATTTTTCTATGGCGTATGCTTTACTCTCGGTGTGGCCGGGGGTTATTGGGCCATTTTTGTTACGGTTGCCGCCGAACAATTTGGAACGAATCTTCGTGCCACAGTCGCAACAACTGTTCCCAATTTTGTCCGTGGTATGGTCGTCCCGATCACTATCGCGTTTCAGTTTTTAAAAAACTATATGTCGATGGAGGCCAGCGCATTAACCGTTGGCGCCGTCTGCCTTATCGCGGCATTCTTATCTCTTGCCGGCCTAGAAGAAACATTTAGTAAGGATCTTGATTATTTTGAAGAAAATATTTAGTGGTGCCATTTGGCCTTTTTTGGTGTCAATTAGATGCTTTTTCCTTTCACTATCCAATAACCTAAGCTCATAACCTCGCAAAGAGACATTTTATTTTTGGATTTTAGCTGGCCTATTTTTTGCTTGAGGTCTCTGGGGCAACCTTACATTGTCCGTGACCTGGATACATGCCATGAAAAAAGAAAACTACTTACCTTGGTTGTTATTTTTACTTTGGACTCTTCTTACCGCCGAAGTAATTAGTTTTTTGACTGATTTTACCAGATAAAACTCGACAAACATCCTTTAGATGGCCATCCAAGAACAGCACCCCTTCTTTTTTGAGCAATGCTATTTTTTTTTCGACATATTTTCCACTCTGTTTACCAAAAAAACCACCGACGGATAAATTACTTTTTATAACTCTATGACAAGGAACTTTTGGTGCAAATGGATTCTTTTTCAGTGCCTGCCCTACTGCTTGGGCACTATTACAACCTATAATTTTTGCAATTCCCTGGTAGGTCATCACTCGTCCTCGTGGAATTCTGGAAACAATGGCATAGACTTTTTGCTGAAAGGGTGTAATTTTTTTCACCAATCCCATATTCAATCCTACTTCAATCATCATGCAATTAATTTTAATTAATATTCATAAAAAACTTACCATCAATTATATCTATTACTAGATAGAGAAGTATAGTCGCTTTTTTTGAAGTTTTAGACTATAATGGCATATAGGCTATTTTTTAACCTATTTAAGTGGTGAATTATGGAAAACAGGCAAAATGAATACAAGTATGGTTTTGAATCAAAATTAGAATCAGAAGATTTCCCTATTGGCATAAATGAAAAAATCATCACTCTTCTTTCTCATAAAAAAAACGAACCATCCTGGGTTTTGGATTTTCGTCTTAGAGCATTTGCTCACTGGAAGACGCTAAAACATCCAAACTGGGCAAAACTTAAAATTCCCCCAATTACTTTTGATAAAATCTGTTATTACAACACCCCCAAAAAAACAATTTTTCCGGGTATGAATAACGGCCTTATCGATCAAGAACTACTGGCCACTTTTGAAAAACTTGGCATACCCATTGAAGAACAGAAGCGTCTTTCCTCTGTGGCAGTTGATGCCGTGTTTGATAGTGTTTCCGTCGCTACCACTCATCAAAAAGATTTAGCAGAACATGGAATAATATTTTGTTCTATCTCTGAAGCAATTCAAAAGTATCCAGACTTAGTAAAAAAATATATGGGAAAAGTTGTTCCCTATTCTGATAATTTCTATGCGGCCTTAAACTCGGCCATCTTTTCCGATGGCTCCTTTGTTTACATCCCACCAAACACACACTGTCCAATTGATCTCTCCTCCTACTTTCGAATCAATGCTAAAGGAAGTGGCCAGTTTGAGCGCACGCTTATCATTGCCGAGGCCGGCAGCTTCGTTAACTATCTTGAAGGCTGCACGGCTCCGGCGCGCGATGAAAATCAATTACACGCAGCTATTGTTGAACTTATCGCCTTGGACAATGCTGAAATTAAATATTCTACTGTTCAAAATTGGTACGCAGGAGATAGCGAGGGACGTGGTGGCATCTATAATTTTGTAACAAAGCGTGGGAACTGTCTGGGAATTAATTCTAAAATATCTTGGACTCAAGTTGAAGCTGGTTCGGCCATAACTTGGAAATATCCAAGCTGCAATCTTATCGGTGATAATTCCCAAGGCGCCTTTTACTCTGTGGCCATTACTAATAATCACATGCAGGCCGACACCGGCACCAAAATGGTACATATTGGTAAAAATACTAAAAGCACTATTATCTCAAAGGGAATTTCTGCAGAAGAATCATCTAACGCATATCGTGGTTTAGTTAAAATCATGCCATCTGCGCACAACGCTCGCAACTATTCTCAATGTGATTCAATGTTAGTTGGAAACAAATCTTCTGCTCATACTTATCCATATCTTGATATAAAAAACAAAAGCGCCACTGTAGAACACGAGGCCACGACTTCTAAAATAAGTGAAGATCAACTTTTTTATTTAAAATCACGTGGAATCTCTACTGAAAAGGCAATTTCACTTATCGTGAATGGTTTTTGTAAGGAAGTATTTAAAGAACTGCCTCTAGAATTTTCTATCGAGGCCGTTAAGTTAATTGAAATGAAATTAGAAAATAGCGTTGGCTGATTGATCGGCGCATCGCCTTGCTGGAGAATTATATGCTGGAAATAAAAAATCTTAATGTGGAAATTCAAGGAAACAAAATATTAAAAGGAATTAATCTTAACATGAAGGCCGGAGAAATTCATGCCATCATGGGGCCCAATGGTTCTGGTAAGAGTACGCTAGCAAAAACAGTTGCTGGACATCCCGATTATATTGTTACTGGAGGCGAGATCTTTCTCCATTCGAAAGACAACACACGATCCGATCTGCTCGCACTCGAACCAGACCAAAGGGCCCGAGAAGGAATTTTTCTAGGTTTTCAATATCCTGTTGAAATTCCCGGTGTAACTAATCTCTCTTTTCTATGGGAAGCTGCCACTGACGTGGCCTTGTACCAAAAGAGAAAACCTAAAAATAAAAAAGACTTTATTGAATATGCCAAGGAAAAGTTACATTTTCTAGATATGGACGAAAATTTCTTAAATCGCCCAGTGAATGTTGGTTTCTCTGGTGGTGAAAAAAAGAAAAATGAAATTTTACAAATGGCCCTACTCGAACCTCGAGTTGCCTTTCTTGACGAAACAGACTCGGGGCTAGACATTGATGCGCTGAAAATCGTTGCCAATGGAGTAAATCATCTGAAAAATTCTAACAATACCATTGTACTAATAACCCATTATCAACGACTACTCGACTATATCCGCCCAGACTTTATTCATGTTTTATACAACGGCAAGATCATTAGAACTGGCGGCCATGAGCTGGCCCTTGAATTAGAAAAACGTGGTTACGATTGGATTGTTAACGAAAATAAACAATGAGGCGGCCATATGGAAACAAAATATAAGTTCATAATCAATGATAAAAAACAAAATCTTCCCCCAGGAGCTAAAATCTCATTTCTTCCTGAAAAATTAATATCTCTTTCTCTTCCTGAGTTTTGTCCACCCTTTGAAATTATCTGTCCAATTGAGTCTCGCGCCACTTTGTATATCCACTCTCCTAATAACTCCATGGCACAAATTCATCTTTCTTTGGAAGCAAACTGCCATCTAGAGCTGGCAACCACCTCGCTCTCCACTCAAATAACCGCTACGCTCACCAAAAATGCAACTTTAAATATTGTTATAATCAATGACAAAACAACTAATGCAAAAAACAATATAGAAGTTAATCTAAATGGCCAAAATGCTAGCGCATCCATTAATGGACTATACTCTCTAAAAAATGAGGAACAAGCTGATAATAACATAACCATTCGACACAATAGTCCTCATACCGAAAGCAATCTATACTTTAAAGGCATCTTAGATGATCACGCCTACGCAAATTATGTAGGCAACATAATAATTGAAAAAGGTTCATCCAAGTCAATTTCCCAGCAATCTAATAAAAATTTACTCCTCTCTTCCACCGCACACATAAATGCACGCCCCGTACTTGAAATTTTAAATGATGATGTTAAGTGTTCTCATGGTGCGACCGTTGGCGACATTAACCAGGATGAACTTTTCTATCTTCAAAGTCGTGGTATTAACAAAGAAAATGCAAAAAAAATAATATACCACGCCTTTGCCCGTGAGATCATTACCAAAGTTAATTCTCACGAACTTCGAAAACTATTAAATAATAATCTAGCTCTAAGTTTTGACCGCTACCGAACAGATTCCTTGGATAATAGTCTCGTAGAGGCCGACCGCTGCCTTCATGGGCAACACAGTTTTACATAATACGGAGTTGCCATATGTCAACGACATCTATTAAAGAATACTTTCCGGCACTAAATCAAAAAATTCGCGGCAAAGATTTTACTTATCTAGACAGTGCTGCCACCACTTTAAAACCACGCTCAGTGATTGAGGCACTTACTCAATACTATACTTACGATACTGCTAATATCCATCGTGGCGCACATTTTTTGGCAAACAAAGGAACTACCGCTTTTGAAGATACCCGCGATTTAGTAGCAAACTTTATCAACGCTGCTCATCGCGAAGAGATAATTTTTACCAAAGGCACCACCGATTCTATAAATCTCATTGCGGCCACTTTCGGAGAACGCTTTATTAATGATGGAGATGAAATTATTCTCAGCACTTTAGAGCACCACTCCAATATCATCCCATGGCAACTTCTATCTTCCAGAAAAAAAATTACTATCAAATATATTCCCATCGATGGTAATGGTGATCTAATACTATCCGAATATCGTAAGCTCTTTACCTCTAAGACAAAACTTGTTTCAATCACTCATGTCTCCAATGTACTAGGAACTGTAAACCCGATAAAAGAACTTATTTCTTTTGCCCATACTCAAGGAGTTCCCATCCTCATTGATGGAGCTCAATCAATTAATCACATTCTGATAGATGTTCAAGAACTCGACTGCGATTTTTACGCATTCTCAGCGCACAAAATGTTTGGCCCCAATGGCGTCGGCGTTCTTTACGCCAAGCAAACAATTCTCGAAGAATTGCCTCCCTATCAAGGGGGAGGAAATATGATCGATCAAGTTGGAGAAATATCTTCAACCTACAATAAAATTCCACACAAATTTGAGGCCGGCACTCCGGCCATCGGCGAAGTTATTGCCTTTGCTGAGGCCATAAAATTTATTAAGGCCATTGGCCAAAAACAAATTTCGAAGTACGATGAAGATCTTCTTAAATATACTATCACAAAGCTCTCACCAATTTCTGGCCTTAAAATTATTGGCAATCCGGCCAAGCGTTCTGGAGTAGTATCTTTTACTCTTGAAAATGTACACTCATATGACCTTGGCAGCATCCTAGACATGCAAGGCATCGCCATTCGTACTGGCAATCACTGTGCTCAGCAACTAATGAAATGTTTAAATTTAACCTCTATAGCGCGGGCCTCATTTACAATATATAACACTAATTCTGATATTGATCGTCTTGCGGATGGCATTAGAAAAGTTAAGGATTTTTTATGACAACACTACAAAATCGAATTAATGATGCAATTAGCGAATTTAGCACTCTCGAAAATATTGAAGATCGCTATCGCCTTCTCATTACTTATGGAAAAAACCTTCCCCCGATGGAAGTCTCTCTAAAAACAGATGACAATCTAATTCGTGGCTGTCAATCCCAAGTGTGGCTTCATGCTACCATATCACCTTCCCAAGATAAAATAATTCTTGCTGGAGATAGTGATGCTGCTATCACCAAAGGAATCGCGGCCCTCTTAATAAAAATTTATTCTGAAAGCTCTCCGTCAGAAATTCTAAATACCAAGACTGATTTCATTGATAAAATTGGAATAAAAGAACATCTCTCTCAAAACCGCAGCAACGGGCTTGCGGCCATGCTAAAGCAGATTATTTTTTTTGCATATTCCAAGAAGTTATAAACCTCTCAATAGCTTGCCAGAGTTTATGCCTGATGCTTATATATAATATCAGGCAAATATGCTTGAGGTATTGGCCATCAAGCTCCTTGCACGTTTAGCAAAAACGAATCTACAAGGTACATTTTTAACAATGAAAAACATACTTTATCACTTTCAAATTCACAATAAGGTCAACGGAATTCTTTTTTATTGTTTTGAATATTACGTTTTTTTAAAAGAAAGAGACAAGAATACTGTTTTTACTATTTATAATATTTCTGAAGCTGATTTAAAATTTGTAAAAAATGTTTTCCTAGATAGGTATGTATTTAATACTGAATATTTAGATGATATTATATCGATAAACGACATTGGGGCATTGGACAAGCAAAACTATGGCCTTTCACTCATGTTTGACGTCAATACGTTCAAAAAAACATATTCTTTTATAAAAAACGACATCCAATGTTACTCCAACACAAATCACCAAATGGTTCGCTCTAGACATAAAAATATTACCTACTATGGATATTATGAATATCAGCCTTTTGATATCAAAACAAAACTTAAATTCTATTTTGATATTTATAGAAAAATTGAAAATCCCCAGCATGGACTGTTTATCAATTGCAAGGATGAATCATGTAAAATTGATTTGCCGGATGAGCTTAAAAATATGAGGCAAATCAGAAAAAGAAAAACTGGCCATTATGATAATTTCTTTTCCCTCTTTGATACCATTTATTATTTTCAAACAGTTTTTGATTTAAACAATAGAATCATTCCTGAATGTTTTTACTATAAAAAAAATATTTTCATAAAATATAATGAATCAATTCAAGATAGCCTCAACTTCCGATATAATGACATTAGACAAAATGGACTGGGTGATTATATTTTGACATGTGACGATCCTATTATTCGTGATTTTTTAGAATATTAACAACATTTATTAAGAAAAATGAAAAATATTTTATACGCATTTCAAGAACATAAAAAAATTAACGGTACTCTTTTTTACTGCTTCGAGTACTTTGTTTTCTTAAAAGAACGAGACCCCAGCGTTGTATTTAATATTTATAAGATCACCGCTCAGGATCTTGATATGATTAAAGACGTTTTTGTGAGTAGATACAATTTTAATTGTAAAATATTAAATGATATTTTACCAGTAAACAACATAAGGGATCTGGCAAAATTAAAAAATATAAAGACATTAATCCTTGATGTGAACACATTGCGCCAGTCATATATTTTTATAAAAAATGATATTATTTGCTACGCCAACAAGGGTTATCAAAAAATACAATCTAAAGATAAAGAAATCTCATATTTTGGTTATTATAACTATCAGAACTACGGCCATAAATGTAGGTTAAAGTTTTATTTTGATATTTATAAGAAATTTGAAACATCATTACCACAAGTCTTTATCTCGTGCCTAAATAGCAAGCTAGATATTGTTCTTCCAATCTCGCTTCAAAGTAAAAAATCATTTCGTAAATTATTCGATCGATCATATACGTTATTTTTTCAGAGTTTCGATACATTATATTATTATCATTGCGGCATTCTGGACTCAAACAACCGACTTATTCCCGAATGCTTTTTTTACAATAAAAATATTATTATTGATTATAATGGGAATTATGATGATAGTGTATATTTGCGCTATACCGACATTTTAGAAAACGGACTTGCCGGCTACACTCTCACCGACGATGATTTTATGTCAAATGCTTTCTTGGGAAGGTAACGTCCCACACGTATTTTTACATATATCAACCCCTAAGTGGACACTTGGTTTTAAAGTATGATCTAGAAAATGGTCACAATCAACAATCGAAATTGATTTGAAAATGTCTCACGACCCAGTCGCTCCTAGACAGAAGTTTATTCAAGTCTGCAACATGATCTGTTTTAATTTTTCTAACGTCTAGCATGATGATTGCTGAGCAATCGATATTCATAACCTAAAAAATTATGTGCAACATACTGGGATACTGCTTATCTAATGCGATCGCTCATTGCCATGGCCTAGTAGGGAATAGTTTTTAATATCTAAAATCTTCCTCATATCAGATTCCCTGAGTGTGTGATTATATATAGGCTTCTTCTCCATGTAGTGTAGAATCCAATCCATCAATTTCTTCTTTTTCAGTTGTTCGAACTGGTGTAAACCAGTTAATGCAAAACAGGGCGATGTAACTAAAGATAAAAGCATAAATACTAAAACCAACTACTGCCACAATTTCTTTCATAAAAAAAGATGAGTCGCCATTAAATAGACCATTGGCACCTGCCGGATTGATCTCAGTAGAGGCGAATAGGCCAAGACAAATTACTCCCAAAATTCCACCAACACCATGAACGCCCCAAACATCGAGTGCATCGTCCCATCCTAATTTATTTTTCATAGAAACCGCAAAGTAACAGACGATTCCCGAGATAACTCCAATCAATGCAGCAGTCCCAACAGAGACGTATCCAGCAGCAGGGGTAATTGTGGCGAGTCCTGCAATGGAGCCGGTGAGTAAACCTACAAACTTTGGTTTTTTTTCAAGCACCCAAGCAATGATTAGCCAAGTTATCGCCGCAAAAGATGCTGCTGTATCTGTATTAATAAAGGCCATTGCCGTAATGCTATCAACTTTTACTTCACTGCCGGCATTAAATCCATACCATCCAAACCATAATAGACCAGTTCCAAGGGCCACTAGCGGAATACTGTGCGGTAGAGGCTCTTTCAATTTGCGAGTGCCCACAAAGAATACTGATGCAAGGGCCGCCATTCCAGCAACAGCGTGGACGACAATTCCTCCTGCGAAATCAAGCACTCCCCATTCTTGCAAAATCCCACCGCCCCAGATCATGTGTACCGCAGGGAAATAGACGAAAAATAGCCATGCCGTTAAAAAGGCCAGATATGCAGGAAAGCGAACGCGATTAGCAAAAGCCCCTGTAATGAGTGCCGGTGTAATGATGGCAAACATCATCTGATAGGCAATAAAAACAAAAAGAGGAATATTATTTCCAGGCATCAGATCAGTTGGTTTCACGCCAGAGAGGAAGGCCAAATTCAAATTCCCAATGATCGCACCTTTTCCAGAAAAACATAAAGAGTAGCCACAGGTGTACCAAATTACCGAAGTCCATCCCATGGAAACAAAACTTTGAATCATTATTGCCAAAACATTTTTTCGGCCTACCAGCCCGCCATAGAAAAAAGCAAGGCCGGGGGTCATTAACATGACCAAGCTAGTCGCAAGTAGCATAAAACCGGTGTTGCCCGTGTCGAGCATAAATACCCCCATTTAAAATTAGTGTTTTTGATAAGTGTAGTTTCGAGTTCGTAGCTACACAATCAGGGATTTCCTATTTTAGACTGCGAAAAACCTTAGGGAACCGTGATTCCGGAGCGAATAGCATACTTTGTAAGTTCAGCAATAGAGTGTAGATTTAGTTTTTGCATAATTTGTTGGCGATGTGTTTCCACTGTTTTAATGCTAACTTCTAATGTCACAGCAATTGATTTGGTGGCGTTTCCTTCGGTAATCATTTGTAATACTTCTCGCTCTCTTGGTGTTAATACTGAAAAAGCTGTTTCATATTGTGAAACCCTCGCGACATAGCTTTTAATGATATATTGATTTACCTGACAACAGAGAAATGTTTTTCCAGTCATAACGTCTGTAATTGCCTGAGATAGTTCATCAAATGCGCAATCCTTCAAAAGATATCCCGAGGCACCGGCCTTCAGAGATTCCAAAACGAACTGCTCATCATCGTGCATAGAAAGTGCGACAATCTTGGTTTTCGGTAAGGTGGTTAAAATTTTTCGAGTGGCATCAATACCACCTAGTCCAGGCATGGAAATATCCATAATAACCAGATGCGGTTTTAACTGTTGGGCCAATTGTACGGCAGCATGGCCATCAGAAGCTTCACCAACAACCTTCATTTGTAGATTTTTTTCAATCAGATTCTTTAATCCCTCGCGAACAAGTTTATGATCATCAGCGATAATTATATTAGTAATCATATTCTATCTACCTTATTTTCTAAATCTACTGCCATTAAAATTTTTGTGCCTGCACCATTGCGCGATTCAATCTTAAATGTTCCTTCTAAATAATTGATTCGTTCTCTAATACTAAAAAGTCCAAAGGTTTTATTTGAATTAGTTTCAATTTTTGATGGCCCAAATCCTTGGCCATTATCACTTATGGTAATTACAATTTGACCATTTTCCTGCTTGGTCTCAATAATGACGTGGGTAGCATTAGCATGCTTTATAATATTTTGGATAATTTCACTAACGGATCTAAAAAGAATAATTTTAACATCATCAGTTAAATGTTTAATAGTTTTATCATTTTTTATAATAAATTTTAGCTTTTTATGTTTCTTTTTTGTTTGGGAACATAGCCATTCAATTGCAGCATCAATACCCAATTCATAGAGAATTGGCGGTGCCAGTTCAATCGTTAATGAGCGGGTATAGCGAATAATCTGTTCAACGAGTGTTTCCAGCTCTCCTAGTGTTTCACAAAATGGATCAAAAATATTGTTTCCTTGTAGCTCTTGAATTTTGAATTTTACAATGGCCAATGCCTGCCCGACATGATCATGCAAATCGGAAGCAATTGATCTTCGCTGTCGTTCCTCAATCATAGATAACTCTACCGATAGAGAACGAAGTTGTTTTGTTCGATTAATTTCTCGTTTTTCAAGCTCTTCTATTCGCTCATATAGATGGCATTCTGACTTATTACTTATGCTTGTTATTGATTCCACACAGTAGGTATATAAAAAAAATTCATTCGGGACAACACTAATTTTACATTTTTTCAACCACCATGCACTGGTTGCTATATTACAAAAATAAAAAGACATTGTTTTTGAATTTAATATGGTAACTGATCAAAACCACTTTGTAATACGCTCGAGGAGTTGATCTCTGACCTTTCGAAAGGCAACTAACATTGCACCAGGATATCATTACTGGAAAACGACATCTTCTTATAGGTCAAGCAGAAAAAGCAATCTCAAGATGAGCACCAACGATTTTTCCGCTGCTATCTATCCTATTCGATACCTTTAATTTTGCATCATACGCATTGCAAATTGTTTTCATAACAACTGATCCAAGTCCAACAGAAAGTCTTCCGTTTTTATCTTTTTGCAATTGCCTACTGAATCGTCGCTCTCCAAATGCCTTTAAACTTTCTAACGAGAAACCTGGCCCATCATCATCAATTGTAATAATAACTGCTCCATTCCCATTATCTTTTACACAACTGACTTGAACTTCTGACACGGCAAATGAATGAGCATTCTCCAGTGCATTTCTAAAGAGTCTGTGCAGTAAATAGTCATCGGCCAAAATTTCAGATTCCATATCCATCATATTTGAGATAATTTTAATATTTGATCCTTGATGTTTGTGTCGGAGAAAAACCTGATCTATTTCTTCTTGCAACACCTCTCCAATTAAAACGGCTGAGCTATTTTGTTGATATTTGGGCCCCTCAACTTTTGCCAAAAACAACAAATCTTCCACCAACCTCTCAAAATATTCAACTTCTCGTAGAGAAAGAGTAATTAATTCTGTCTTAACACTCTGATCAAGCCGATCTCCTTTAAGGCTTAGTGTTTCCAACAAATTTTTCAAAGAGGTGATGGGAGTTCTAAGATCGTGGGCAAGTTCTTGCAATAGCTTGGTTCTTGCTCGCTCCACCGATTTAAGGTGCTCTACCAACTTTTCAATTTCATCTGCCATGTGATTAAATCTAAGCATGGCCTGCCCAAATTCATCTTTGCGCGTTACTTGAAATCTTGCCTTAAGGTTTCCTTTCTGTAGTTCCGAAATAACGAGATCTGCCTGTTTTACATTTTTATTAACAGAGTAATAAATCGCTGAAAGGGTAACAGCAATCCCCAAGATGAGTGATACCAACAATGAAATCGTTCCCCAAAATGGTGATGGTGGCCTAGGTGGTTGCCAATTGATCCTAGCTTTCGCATTTTGATTGGCCAAAAGAGGGGATTGCTCATAAAGGTACATTGCAGGTTCTCCTGCTAATCTAATCAAATTAGACTGACTCATCATATCTTTCCATGGCCCCCATGGTGGAGGTGGATGCATCTCAGAATCCTTAATGGCAAACGGATCAGCGGAATGCGAAAATTTTTCTGGTTTTTCCTGGATGATCGTAACTTCATATGGGCGTTGCGGCTTTATAACCTTATTCCAATCAATATTAATTTTGAATTCTTTAGGATACAAAACATTACCGCTCGCATCTAGCAAAACAAGTGTAGGCCCCCAAAATTGGCCTTCTTGCATTTTCTCCAATTCTTGTAGCGCACTAACTTTGTCGACAGGTGCTAGTCGATCAACAAGCTTTGCCATAAAAGTTCTAGAAGGCATTTGAGAGAGTGTCGATGGATGGGCCAAAATATTCGTTAAAAACATATTAAAATAAAAACCTAGCACGATAAAAGTGATGACACTTGCAATAGCAAAGATAAAATACTTTTGGAAAATATTAATTTTCATAGTGCTTTCTCCAATCGATATCCAATTCCATAGACAGAGGAAATTTTAATTGAGGTTACACCCATCTTTTTTAGACTTGCCCGCAGATGACTTACATGAGAATCGATAGTGCGATCAAATATTTCACCATCTTTATCAAAAACTTGGAGCAATGATTCTCTCGTAATGATGCTATCTGCCCGTTCAATCATATAAAGCAATATATCAAATTCTCGAGGATTCAAATCAATGAGAGTTTCACCAAACATGACTTTCCGTTTTTCAATAATAATAAGTAAATCTTCAAACCTAAGTTGACGATCTCTTCTCTGGGGTTCTTTAAGTGCTGTTTTTATTCTAGCAAGTAGTTCTTTGTTACCAAATGGCTTTCTCATGTAATCATTTGCTCCAAGTTGAAGGCCTTCCACCACAAAGTCTTCATCAGTTTGGGCAGTTAAAATAATAATTGGCAACCTAGAACCTGAGCCTCGTATTTTTTTTAAAAACTCAAAACCACTTCCGTCAGGGAGGCCAATATCTAAAACAACCAAATTGATTTTTTCAGTTTGATTAATATCAAAGGCCATTTTTAAATTCTCTGCCAATGAAAATTTATATCCCTCCAACTCAAGATTGATTTGAATACCCCTTGCTATCATCTGATCATCTTCAACTAGTAAAATATGAATCATAATATAATCTCCTAGAGCACAAACAAAAACTATTCTTCATAGTAATATATTAATAACTCCTACCAAAATTATACCCAGATCCTTCCTGATTTCCATTGTAATATGAATTTAAATTGTAGCTTTCATTACCTAACAAAGAAAAACCTCTGCTGCCGTAACCCATTGTTGAACCTATGTTGTTATAATTCATCATTAAACCAATATTGCCATGGCCCATTGTTGGGCCCATATTGTTATAATTTATCATTGAGCCAAGCTTACTATAATCTATCATTGAGCTAAGCTTACTATAATCTATCATTGAGCTAAGCTTACTATAATCTATCATTGAGCTAAGCTTACTATAATCTATCATTGAACCTGTATTGCCATGGCCCATCATTGATCCCATGCTGCCATAACCTATGCTACTCTGAGGCATCATCGAATTCATCATTGAGGCCATATTATTATTTGAAGGACCAGATGAATTCATATTGTCAGATCCCATGCCCATACTTGGGTTCATTTCCATCATTTCTCTTCGATCTCCACCACCCCTAATCATTGACTTACTAGGTCTTTTTCGCTTAAATTTTCCTTGCTTCTTACACTTTTTCATTTCGCTATCAAGAGCATCTTGAAATTCATCATCCATCGCAAAATCATCACCAAACGGAGGGCCCATTTCTTCATCATCGCCAGGAATAGGAGGACATTTCTTTGATCTATTTTTTTTCCGAGGTTTGTCTTGCTTATCTCCTTCAGGACGCTCTTTGGGTGGATGGATCTCTGACTTAACTAACGCCATTGGTGGAGCATTTGACGGTACAGCTTTTTCCAAAGCACTTGAATTGGCGTTGGGTGGCCCCACCTTTTCACTAACAACAGGATGAGATAAATCTTGCTGCTGCTTGTCTATAATTTGTTTGAGTTTATTCACTTCTGACTGCAACTGTTCAATCTCGGAATGCTCAGAGTCTACGCATAGAACACAAAAATCATCGTCGCTTTGTGATTGTATTTTAGCAGCTAGAAATTCATCTGTTTCCGAAAATAATTTTCCCTGTACTCCAATTTTTACATTCTCAAAATGCATGTTTTTACATGTCTCATTTTCTGTTGATACAGATATTTTAGAATCAAATTTTTTTGCATCTTCCATAAATAGCTTATAGATGGTTAAACACTCCTCTTTAGAATCATCTAGGCACTTTGCTTTGTTTTCATTGAGACAACGGAACCCATCTTTAACAATCTCTGTAAATTGAAATTTAATTATATTGTCTTTTGAAATGCAGTTAACCGCTAATGAAATTTTATCTCTACATACAGTAGGTATTTTTCCATCTAGTCGAACATATTCATTACTATCACCTCTGATTGCCCGTAAATTAGTAATAATTGACTTTAGATTTTTAGAACAACCATCTTTACACTCGTCTGCTGTAATATTTTCTTTTTTCTCTTCCTTTTTTTCTTCTTTCTTCTCTTCCGGTTTGGAAGTTGATGCTTTTGGAATTGTCTTCTCTACCAACAAGGCCTTTATTTTACTATTCACTTCTGGATTACTCATCGCTTTTTCAGGGCCTCCTGCAGATTCAATAATACGGGCAATCTCTGGACGGAGTTCTTGATGTTGTCTCATAGATTCCATGATTGCTTTTTGGTCATCACTCATTGACATTCCGAGCCCTGGAGGAGGTGGAAAAAATTCTTCTGCCTGAGCAAAAGCAACAAGCAGAAGAGTTAAAATGCCCATTCTTATTCCCACTTTAATTTTTAATTTACTTGTATTGTTAATTTGCGATTCCATAAAACCTCATCCTCGTTAAGAATCATTTTTTATCTGATTTTGTGGTGCAGCTTCATAATACTTGAAAAGTGTTAAAAAATTGTGGAATGCTACCTTATTGTAATTGCTCAAAAAGCTATGGCGCTGCCAGTATAACTTCCGCAAGTACTGGAATCTTATCAATATGATAAAATCGATCTTTTAATAATTCACCAGAACTGATGCCTAGTTTGCGACATGTGGCCATCAGTCCAAGATACAAATCACTGTTGTGCGCCCCCGTTAATGTCCTTAAACTTATTGATATTTCTTGGTGCGCTTAAAAAAGAGCATCTCGCTACAACTACAAATTTCATGAGGGCAAATGTATGCTTGGTTAACGTGCTCTTTTTTTATAACAAGGGGAAGTTTTATACCGTTACAGCCATTTATAATTTCCCCATTACTTTCTATTCTGTACATTCTTGGAAAACAACTCATCCCCTTGTATGTCAAACCCAATTGATAAATTTTTGATTCGGTAAAATTATAAATCTTATTGTCAATAACATGCACAATGGCCCCGTCCCTATTTGTTATATATTGATCGAAGATTTTGAAAAACTGCTCCGTGTAACCAATTTTAACATTTTCTGTATCATGCAAATAGTTTAGCTCGTAACCGACAGCATGTGTTTGACAGAATATAATAACTTCTTCGGTTTTATTCCAAAATTTTTTATCTGAACTCAGATTTACTGACACCATAAAATTATTTTTCTTTTCCGCTATTGCCATTTTTAATTTTTCTATGAAATTATAATGATATTCAGGATGATATGATGCTTTTATATTCAACTTTGTTATATTTCTTAAGTTATAGTAATAATCGATAGACTCGGTGAAATTTGTATGAACCTCAATCTGTTTACAGTTATCGATTTTCTCGAGTTCCTCTAGAATGAATTGTAAATTGGGATGCTTCGTCGGCTCTCCTCCGTCTAGTAAAATATCAAAACAAACCTGACACATTTTCAATCTTTTAAGTATGACTTTGTATTCGGCATTCTTATTGGGAGTACGCCTCATTAATGTTTTATTGTAGCAGTAACTACAGTCGTAGTTACAATAATTTGTTAGCGCCCAATTAATATCTAATGCTTCACTATCATTACCAACCAAATCGAATTGGGTACTGGAGTTAAAATTTTGCATTACTTTCCTGGCATTATTGGCCATTATATTAATTGCCCATCGCAATTATTGTGGCCATTAATTGTAAAATGTATCTCTGCTATTGTAAACCACGACATCAAATGGTTCCATTGACACCTGGGGTTTCTTTAAGCAAAATTGACAAAGAGTGAGGCCAAAACAAACTTCTACAAATGGATTGAGTATTGTGAAATACGGGGATATTAAAAATCTTCATATTGAACTAACAAAGAATTGTTCGCTTGCTTGCCCATCATGTTCAAGAAATGCTCCACATGTATTTCAAAGCTTTCAAGAAATCACATCAAAAAGGCCATACGGGCATTCTCTAAATAGTGAGATTATTTTTAGATTGATATCTTCGCTGCCAATTCGGTTTATATTACTATGTGGAATACAGGGAGAGCCAACCCTTCATCCTGATTTTCTTGAGATAATAAAATTTTTAAAATCGAGAGAAATTGCAATCGAAATTGAGACCAACGGCAATAATCATCCAGAGACGTGGTGGCGTGATCTTGGAAGCATTCTCACCAAAAGTGACACCGTTGTCTTTGCGTTGGATGGTATAGATCAAGAAACATACTCTAGATATAGAAAAAATGGCAACTTCAATACAGTTTTAAATAACCATGCGTCTTTAAAAGCAGGAAGCTGCGAAACAGTATGGAAATTTATTACTTTTGGATACAATGTTTGTCACCTCTCTAAGGCAATAAAACTTGGCCAGCATAACGGATTTACCCGCTTTGTAGCACACGAGCCATGGGACTTATTTGTTTCAGAAGGTAGCGATAGAAGAAAAAAAAGGACTGACGAGTTTAGCCTTGATAATAATCTTGAAAGTAGGCTGGTGAAGGCCCTTGGCAAAAGAAAGAAATTTACAATTGAGTGCGAGGCATTGGATACTCAAGGTGCATTCATTGATGCCTTTGGATATGTTTCTCCCTGCTGCCTGGCCGGTGAGTATGTTTCTGAGCCTTACTCATTTTCAAAAGATCTGGATAAAATAAATATCTATCATTACGACATAATGACAATACTTAATAATCATTATGAGGATTTTTGGGACCGCCTTGTTAAACACAAAATTCCTGTTTGTAATGAAAATTGTGAGTTGATATGCAAACAAGCGAAAAGATTGCATGAAGAAAAATCAAGTATAAGAAACTACTAACCTCATTTGGCATTTTCTATGAACAACAGGATGGATATAAAATATATAAAAGCACTTCAAAGTGCTGGCAACTATTTAGAAGAAATAAATAGACTCACTGATTTAAATATAACGCTCAAAGATATAGATACTTCAAAAAAATTTGAGCTTGGAAAATTTGTGTTTAACAAAAATGGAGAAAAATACAAAGTTGTTCCTAAAAGTTATATTAAAAATATCTTAACGCTTGGTGGGGGCCCTCTCTCAAAAAATCTTTATTACGAGAATTATTTCACCTGCATGAATCATTTTAATTTTTTTATAAAATTAGAGCATAATCTAGAAAGTTGTTTAATTTTTAAATGGTATTCCGATTATAGGGAGAGTACCTTGGAAGATTTTGACAACTGCAGTTTTATTAGAAATTTTGTTAAAATGCTAATTCAGATGAATTCCATAATTAACGATTTTGATGAAATACCTCTAAAAAAATTGCTTGAGCTAGAATATTTTAATAGTGATGAACAGGCCGTGGCAGAGCTCATTCTTGAAAAATATAGTGGCAACGAAACAATTAAAGAGGGTCTCTCCTGTATCGATATTAGGCCCGCGAATTTACTTGTTAATGGCGACAAAATTGTTATGTGTGATTTAGATTCAATCGTTATTGATTTTCCCAATTTTGGCCCTGGGTATGAAAGTGATTCAAGCAAAAGAATAAGAGATGAACTTCTACTATTTAATTTTCTTAATTACAGTAAGGAAAAGATTAAACTTCTCAAATTGATTTATTACAGACTGGCCAGAGTGTATGATGATAAAATTTTTATGGATAAGCATTATGATTTGAATAAAATATAGACTACATAAGTTAGAAACAGTGCCTGAGCTTATGGGCAAGAATCAATAAAAGGAATTATTAATTGTCTGACAGGAATTTAAAAATAAAATGGGAGATTGGCCGCGGACTCCAACTACGAGAACCTTTCTTAAAAGTTTTTGACAATCTCCCAATTAAGTACGGGGAAGTTAATGTCTACGATGGTATTAGCATGTGTACCTGGGGAGGGGGCAGGTTTGTTACTAAAGAAAAGATGAAATATGAAGGCCTTGAAAATTTTTACGAAAGAAATATAAACATAAGCATACCTCTAACAAATCGCCAAATATCTCTCAACGACCCCTTGGGAAATGAAGTGCTAGAGCGATTCTACAGAAAAGGGAATAGAATTATTTTGTGTAATGAAAGTTTAAGAAGTCATATTAAGATTCATTATCCCGATTATGAAACCTCCTATTCCATTACGGCCTCTTATGCAGATGAAACACTCTGGGCCCTTAAAGGTGAAAAATTTTGGGATTACTATAAAAAAAAATTAGACGAATACAACATAGTTGTAATTCCCAAAGAACTTCTTGAACCACCTCTGTTTGAAAAATTACACAAAAATTTAGATGTATCGAGACTAGAACTTGTTGTCGATAATGACTGTTACTTATATTGCAAACTTGCCGGACAAATGTACCGGTATCTGAGCATGCTAAATAAAGTAACGCCCTTTGGAAAACTTTATGATCATATTTTTCAAAAAACATGCCTTAAGCAATGCCATTTAGGAGTCGAGAACTTTGACTACTGGTACACAAAAGAACGACTGCAAGAGTTTTTAGATATGGGCCTAGTAAGATTTAAAATCGCAAGGCATGAAGAATATCCCGCCGACAGACATGTAGCTCAGTGGATGGGGTATTTTGTGGACTACAACACACCGGACAGTGATCCAAATTATTGGCGCAGATTTAGGGAAAGCAGCGAAAACTACCAAGGCCACTTGGAAAGGCACATACTAGATGGCTAAAGAAAACAGGCCAATAAAAAATATGATTTCTTTTGGATCGGAAGAGCGTGACCTCTTTTGCGTAGATTATCGCCTAACTTCAAAATGTAACTACAATTGTTGGTACTGTACCGACATGCACAACAATGACAGAAAAGATGACCAGTTCGAAATTAAAGGACTGCAAAATTTAATAAAAGCATTAAATAGAGATATTCGTTTTTTTCTATATGGAGGAGAACCAACTATTCACCCTGATTTTCTATATGCCGTTGAAGGTATTTTGGATGCTTTGGAGAGAAACAGCATTTTAGAAATTCAAACAAATCTCTCCGTAAAGAAAGAAAAATTTCAATTCTTTTGTGACAGAATTAATGGCCATAGAAAAACACGGCCTGTTTTTTTCCTTACCTCTTATCATTACACAGAATGCGATTTTGAAGATTTTTTCAATAATTGCGTCATCGCTAATAGATATAAAATGCTAGACCAAATTGCCGTGATGTATCAGGACGATTATCGAACAGACATAATTAAAAATCTAAAAATATTGCGGAAAATTTTTCCAAAAGTTAAGACCGAGCTTTTACCTCTATTGTGTGGTTCTGTTAAAGAAAACTCTCCTCGGCCATATGAAGATATTGATAAATTCTATAATTGCCCGGAAGCTCTTAATCTATCAAAAAATGACTTTTCCTTTATTGACAGATTAAGGGTCAACTATTGTGATGGCACCCACAGCTATGTCTCCTCCGCATATCTATGGAAAAATCGTCAAAATAGTTTTAACGGCATGCTTTGTGATGTGGGCAAAGAAAGAATTGTTATCGACTCTAATGGAGATTGCTATCGCTGTTTCAATCAAATTTTTGATGAAACACAGAAGGCGGAACATAACATATTTTCAAAAAAAGAGTGCCTGGACTTCTTGCAAAATATGAAATCGATTACCTGTACATATGACAAATGTTTCTTCGACTTCAATCACTATCGATATTATTAAATGGCACAATACCGATTTGTTTGTTAAATTATTTTTTTTAAAACATCTATAATTTCATCATTTTCGTTAAGACAAATTGAATCAAAATCATTATCGATATCCCACTTTCTGTAGTACAGACCACGATCTTCATCCCAATAGTCTATTTTATGATATATCACATTCTTACCATAAAACTTACATTCTGCGATTAAACGCGGGCTACAATCAAACTTTCTTTCTATTGGAGTATAAATATAGGTTGTAAACATTTCAAACAGATTATCGACTGGCATTTTTAAAAATCTAAATCTTTCAGGGAGTCCTTCGAAGCGGTTTGATTCGTTGGTTAGACAAATAAAGTTTCCGTGATATTGATTTAGTATTTCGTAATAAAGTTCAAGCGATATATTCCGACAGTTTTTAGTACCGTAAAGCAAAATATTATTTTCTGCGGATATAATTTTTTTATACCTCGAAAAGTATATCTTTTTCTTATAATCAATACTATTTAAGCATCTACCATAAATTCTTTCATCCTGTAGTATAAAGGTTTTTGCAGATTTATTATTTTTAATTGTTAAATCTCCACAACTAAAATGAAAAATATTATCAAAAAGTAATGTCTTATTTTTAAGAGAAGTAACCCCCCCATCAGTAAAAAGGATATTATTACCAGTAACGAGCTTCGGACGATTGAAAAATACAGTATCAGCTTGAATCTCTTCAAGCTCTAGAAGCGATATATCGTATTTGCTAGTAATTGCCTGCTTGAACGTTGGCCAATCAATATCTTCCGCCAAAAGAATTCCAACCCTAAAATACTTCTTTAATAATAAGTAATAATCAATTACCTCAAAGGTGTGCCCACATATGCCCTGGTTATTACCGCTCCAAGAATAACTCAACCAGAGATCGTATGTAATTTTATCAAGACGCAAAATTGTTGACATATATACTTAATATCATATTCTTGGTGTATCATAAGATAAAGTTTTTTTCATTTTTTAACATAGAGGCCTAGGCCATAGGAATCATAGAACCTTGGAACCATCATCCAATATTTTGATCACGGGAGAAAGCGGTTTTCTAATGAGTGCGCTGGCCCCCTCTTTGATTGGCAATGTAATAAAAGGATATGGAGATATCAGATTGAAGAAAAATTATAATAACTTGCAAATAGTAATGCATTTTGCTGGGCCCAGCGATGAGCTTGACTTTAAGAACACATCCAAAACGGCCACCACCATGATTAATGGAACTATTAACGCCTTAGAAGTGGCCAAAACTAACAAGGCAAAATTTGTCTTCGCAAGTTCCATGGCCGCTACTTTTGTTGAAAATAATTATGGAGCATATAAGCTTGCCATGGAACATTATATTCAAGACACATATGACAATTACCTAATTTTGAGAATTCCCAGGGTTTATGGAGGCGGAAGGAAAAAGGGGTTAATGAGAAAAATCAGAGATAATTTAGTCCCCAAACACGACATGCAAAAACTCGTTCAGTTTATTGATATACACGACTTTATAGAAGAAACTATCAATTGCCTGTCACTAAAAAATGAAATTTACACTTATAAAAACTATCGCGTGCACACCATTGATGAAATAAAGAAAAAGTACTCTCTATAGATTGATTAAAACTACATGCTCTTTATAATATCAGAAATACTATATTTACAACTATAGTATTTACTAATCTTACTGGTATTTACTTTTCTGTATATAATATCTTGGTAATTTTTTCTAAATATATCAGTGAACGGAATATAATTAATATTACTTATTGATTTCAAATCATCTATTACAAGTTCGGCCAGTGCTTTAATAGTTATAGTATTATTTGGATTACCAATATTATATATCTCCCCATTATGCTCTTCCGACTCTCCCAGAATAGTAAGCATCGCCACTGCATCACGAATATCACAAAAGCTTCGCACTTGCCGTCCATCATCATATACTGTTAACGGTAGATTGCTTTTTGCTTGCTCTATTAGCGTAGGCAGAACCATCCCATACCTACTGGTCTGTCTTTGGCCTGAAACATTAAACAAACGTGCAATCGTGTAGGGGAAAGTATATGTGGCCAGCAAAAACTCACTCATTAATTTTTGACAAGCGTATCCCCATCTCGGAATATTAGGAGGACCAATTTGTAATACATCCTCCTCCCGTGCATCATCATTATCTCCATACACCTCTGAAGAGCTTGAGAATACTACTTTTTTTTGATGCCTTTCAAAAATAGGAAAAAGATTTGTATTAATTTGAAGGCCATTTTTAATTGATGATTTCGGATTATCTTCAATGTATCTTGTTCCTACAGGACATGCCAGATGATAAATCAAGTCTGCGCTTTCAACAATTTCACTCACCAACTTAGTTTTATCTCCTGACAAATCGCCCAGATCCAGATCGTAAAATTTGATCTTATCCTCATGTTGGCAAAAAAACTTATCACTTCTAATAACACTTGTGGATAGATTATCGACAACCGTAACATACTCACCTTGATGAAGATAATGCTCCACAAGATGTGTTCCAATAAATCCAAAGCCACCTGTAATTAAAATATTCATTGATTATATATATAAATTAGAATTTGACTCCTGATTGATTATCGTAAAGTTTCTATGTTTTTACAATACTTGCTTACCAGATCATTTTACGGAAAGCTTGACAGCACACATTTCTATCCATAAAATCCATTTTAAAAAATGCGAGGGCGTATGTTAGTCTATAATTTAGCAAACGTTGAAGATTGCGGAGAGTACTGGCATGTTTTAAGCGTCTCCAAAAACACTTTCGATCTTAATGAAAAAAATCAAAACTACCTCAAGCTATCTAACATATGCTATGAACTTATTGATAACGCCATTCTTTACGAAAAAAAGGTAATAATAAAAAAACCGCTAGAAACAAGCGAGGTCCAGGCCTCACAAATTGAAATATTTGATATCGACCCCAACAATATTGAAGAAATCCGCCTTGCGGCCATTAAACGAGCAAGACTTATTGTTACTCCCGAGCTGGCAAAAAATAGCGGCAACGTTTTTTATCGTTTCATGTGCGCAAACAACGAACTCGTTGAGAGAGGATATTTTTTTACCGAAAGCAATAAAAAGAAAAAACATGAAGAGATTCTAAAAACTGAGGATAAGGAGCTGATTGCCTTAACGGAGCAGTACTTAGAAGATAAAGAACAGATAAATGACTCCGCCACATTATACAATTCTCTTGAAGAGCTTAGACTTAAAAACAATCAAGAAGTTTCTCCGGAAATAATTCAGAAAAATGTCGATGATTTTCTCAATAAGTACTATTCTCGCTACTCAACCTGTGCAGAGTGAGGGCAGACTCTGAACTATAACTATTTTAGCTCCACAAAACTTGAAATAAAAAATAGCAATTTTGGAAAAAGAGCAAAGCTTGACACAGGAACTTTTTGCAACTGCGACTGCTGTTTTTGCTATTATAAGCACAAACTTCATATAAAAACCGAAGTTGATATCATAAAGCAGCGGGCAATAAAACTTAAGGCCTTTGGAATTGACGAGATTGATCTCAGCGGAGGCGAAAGCAGCTTACATTCCAACTGGTTTGATATTCTCGATTATTGCCGTAGTTTAAAATTCAAAAAAATTAGTACTCTTTCTAATGGATGGAATTTTTCAAATTTTAATTTTTTACAACAATCAAAAGAGCATGGCCTAAGTGAAATCCTATTCAGCCTACACGGCCACTGTTTTCAAATACATGATTCTATCGTTGGGCGGCCAAAGAGTTTTGAAAAAATTCTAATCGCCATTGAAAACGCATTCAAACTCGGAATCGATATTCGAATTAATTGTACCGTAATGTCCGACAACTTGAATCATCTGGGTGACTACGCCGCCCTAATTAATAATCTTTCTCCTCAGCAAATTAATTTTCTTCCATTAAATTTTTGGGGGGACGCAGAAAAAATGCCTCCAGTGAAATATGAGCAGCTTGGTATAAATATTCGCAAGGCAATAGACTTAATAGATAAAAAAATTGAGATCAATGTAAGATATATTCCATTTTGTTTCATGACTGGATATGAAAAATACGTAGTTGGAACCTATCAGCATATTTATGACGAAAGAGATTGGAATATAATTGCTTATAATGTCGATCGATTGCCTTCAGGGCCATTATCCATAGAAGATTATTTTAAACGAGCACATGAAAAAAGAATAACATCCTACCATAAGTATAAAAAATGTTTCGACTGTAAATATTTTTTTATTTGTGATGGGATTGAAAAACAACTGAAGGGAATCCAGGAGACCTATCCAATTTTAGGCGAAAAAATAATTGATGTTTTGAGCTTTAGACAATGAGTATATCCAAGCCAATCCTAATGATTCACGAAATACGAGAAGATGTCTTTAAATTGCCATTAGATCAATACGTTTTGACCTTTGATGATGGACTATTCGGCCAGTATGCTTATCTTGAAAAAATTTTAAAAATAAATACTACGAAATATTTTTTTATTAGCACGAATATCATTTGTCCAGAGAACACCTCTCAAAACCAACATCTTTTAAAATGTCGAGAAGCACATGAGCGTTTTTTTAATAATGGCGATTTAACAAATTATATGAAGTGGGGCCAGATCAAGGAAATAAGCAAAGAAAAAAACTGTCACATTGGAGGACATTCCCACAGACATCAAAAATACGATCTTGGAAAAATTGGATTACGAAAACTATTTGATGAACTTACCATCGACACCAACAAGATGATCTCCTCTTTTAGAGAAAATGATTTAGACATTAAATCTTTTTGCTTCCCGTATAACAAAGAATATCCCCTATACAAAGAGATACTTAGAAAAAATCAAATCACTCTTTTTTTTGGAAATGAGAGAATTCCCGTGGAAAACTTACTAGAATCAACCAATAATGCAAAAGACAAACATCCATGCTGGCCATCGAATTAATTAACAGATGCAATTTCGACTGCTTCTTTTGTGGAGCTCGACTGAACAAAATTGATCAGCCGAGAGAAACCATTCCCAATTCTATTTTTTATCCGATCATTGATGATGCCATCCACCTTGGAGTCAGTAGATTAAAACTAACTCCCAGTACTGGAGAAATATTTTTAGATAATGAAATATATGAAAAGCTAGATTATATTGAGAAATCTAAAATAGAAAAAGTTGAATTTCACACTAATTTCAGTCTGGTTAATATCGACAAATTATTGCGCTACAAAAAACTACATATTTTTATTTCACACTACGGATGCGGAAACTACGAAACATTTTCATATATGACTCAACAAAACAGGGCAATGTTTGACCGAATCGAAGACAATATCGCTGAAGCAAAAAGGAAGGGCCTGCACATTCTTGTTGATCCCAGGCCTCTCTCTTATGATTTCAATTATGATAACACTGATGATAAAACACTACCTGATACCTATAAAACAAAGCGTGATAGAATTGTTATGAAAAATGGATTGTGTGGGATGTTGTGGTTACCAAGAATACTATCCAATGGAGATTTTGTGTATTGCACATGTTCTGGAAAGGCCCGAGATTTACCTTCTTATATGATCTTAGGAAATGTTTTTAGTACCTCACTAGAAAAACTATATCTTTCAGCAAAAAGAAAGGAAATGATTCTAGAACATAAAGGCGGAAAATATAATGATTACTGCCTCAAATGCAACTCATTTTCCAAAAAAATAACTCCCACAATCTTTTGTCTTAGAAACTTTAGTAAGATGAAATAATATTTAAATATTTGTAGCGCATACCAAAAAAGTTTCTGTTTGCGCCCATTTTTGGAATAAAAACGAGAAAAAAAATGATCACCTTAAGCATAACATTATCCGGACAATGCAATCTTTCTTGCTCCTACTGTTATTTTAAAAAAAACAATATATCTTTTACTCCAATATCTCTTGATAATTTTTTTTTAGAATATCAAAAATTTAAGTCAGCAATCCCTGATAAAGAAACGATCCGGATTGATTTTTTTGGAGGAGAACCTTTAATTCACTGGGATCTTATAAAACTTATCATTAATACATTAAAAGATGATGGCAATGATTTTCTTATACCGACAAATGGACTGCTTTTAACTGCAGACAAAATTGATTTTATCAATGAACATAAAATCAAAATCTCCCTTTCATTCGATGGCCTCTGGCAAAATAACAATCGTCTTACCCCAAAGAAAGAGAAGACGCTTTCTTCTCTTTTGAAAAAAAAAGATCTTGTTTTTAAAATTAACGATTGCACTATTCATACCATGATATCGGGCGAATGTAATAATCTGCTAGAAAACCATTTATACATTTTAGACGTTTTTGGGATATCACCAGGAATGGAGTTGATTAAAGATATTGGCGCATGGAGCAGAAGCGACGTGTTGCTTTTTAATAAAGGATTTTCTGAATTGATCAACTGGTATATTTTAAATGTTGATAATTACCCAATTCCTCCAATCATCTTGCACCACTTACGGGATTTTATTCGGGCATTTGCCAAAAAAAGCAATCCGACATATTGTGGAGCTGGAAAATCTCATTTTTCTTATCTCGACGGCAGAATTATTCCATGCTTTCTACTTAGAAATAAGGACGTAATTGGCCAAATACCAAACTATACAAATATGACTGGCTGTGCTTCTTGTGAAATTATTAAGTTTTGTCGCAGAGGATGTTTGCACGAAAATATTAATAATAAAGGGCCTATTGCCGAACTTTGTCTCATCTATAAACATATTTACAATGATATTTCTCGCATGGTAGCTTCCTTAAAAGACAGTTCAAAATTTTGCGATTTAATTCAAAGGGAGCTCTATGACGCGTAGCGAATTCCAGCAAAATATATTCAGATCAGCAGAGCATTTAGGAAAGGCCGGTTATTATATGTTAAGCTGCAATCAAGAAGCGGCCAATAATTTATTCGATTATGCTTTGAAGCTTATCAAAATTATTGAACCTGAAAGCGTTATATCTAAGGATAGGCTTGAGGCAGTGATCAACGAAATTATCAATTTTAAAGACAAAGCGGGTAATGAGAATGACTCTTTCTCAATCTCACACCAGCAATAAAAGAGGAAACTTTACTCTTGAAATATGCACCACTAATCTTTGCGATCTAAATTGTGCATATTGCTTTGAGGGAGAGAAGGCGAGAGAGAAAGAAATCAAATATGATCAAGACATCCTTTTTAAAAGAATTGATGAAATTTTAAGCGACCATAAATGGTTTCAAAAATATTATAATTCTTTAAATATCTCCTTCTGGGGAGGAGAGCCAACCCTAAATCATGCAATTATTGTTGAAGTAATGAATAAATATTCTTCTCATGAAAATGTTTCATTTCATATATATACTAATGGTTTTAATCGCAGCAATCTTTTCAAGATTGTAGACAATGTAGATACAAGAAGACTTCGAATACAGGTATCCTACGATGGCCAACCTATTCATGATCGCTATCGCCTAACCAAGAACGGAAAAAAAACTGCTGATATAATTATAAATAATTCTAAGGCACTCGCTCAAAAAGGGATAGATTTAACTTTCAAATCAACCATACCTCTAGAAGAAATATCTAACTTTTCATCGGCCTGGAATGACCTTTACAATCTTCAGGAAGAGTTTCGAAAAATTAATCCCAACTGTATTATAAGGTACGCACCAACTATTGACCAAGCTGTTTCTGCGTCCCTTCTTTGCGAAGAAGAGCTAATTAAACGGTTTCGGGTACAGCTTCTTTCTATGGCAAAAAAGGAGATTGATTTTTTTAAGCAAAACGGCAGATTCCTTTGCTCTTGGTTTGGTGGTGGAGCATCTCGTACTACATGCACTGCTGGTTTCAATATGGCAATAATCGATGTTGCTGGAGAAGTTCACGCCTGTCATGGCATTTTATATTCCAAGAATAAGGATAGACTGCCCACGACAACAATCTATGATGATAAATTTATTGACAATATTGCAGAGCTTTCTTTAAAATTTGGAAAGATATTAAGCTCAAAGAAGTATAATGAATGTGAGAATTGCGTGGCAACGACTTGCATGATTTGTCCTGTCAATAGCCTTGATGTAAGCAAAAAAGCAAGTTTTGATGAACAATGGACGGATCGTACTTGCTTGAATAGGTGCTTTTATTTTAAAGCATTAGGAGAAATTGATCGAGCTGTACAGGAGATCAATTTTAAAGAGATAGCATAGAGGAGAAATCTTATGTCTTGCTCTGGTTCACATTGCAATTTGCACAAGCTTCCGGACGGTACGGCCTCTCCAGCTCCAGATCCAAGTGCCCAACACATCGGATGCGGGGCCGGCCATGTCGCTACTGGGGCCCTTTCTTTGTCATCTCTATCCTTTTCTATTGCCGCAGGAGATTCTATTTCTGCCAGTGACCTTACCAACTTAAAAACTGCTATTACCAATGCAAAAAATAAATTTGGTAGTTTCCCACCATATAGCGCAGGAAGCAACCCTTTTGCTGTTTCATTTGATATTGTAGATGAAATATCAAACACCCCTCGAGGAACAATAATAACCAGTAAAGTACTGAATCAAATTGCAGCTCATTATAATAGCATGACTAGTGGAGGTTGTGTTTGTAATTCCGATTGTGGCTGTAATCAGGTTTGTGGTTGCCACAATGACTGTGGATGCAACTATGGTTAATGAATTAAAAAAAAGAACTAGAAAACATAAAAGGTTAAAGCGTGTTAAACCATAATTGGGCATTCGTAGAGGACAAGGGGGATTATTGGAAAGTACTTGCTTCAGTCAAGGGGTATTACCTCGATCTTAATAAAGGCCAATTTTTATCTCTATCACATGCTGCAAGTAAAATAATTGCGGATGCTCTAAAAAAGAATAAACATATTTTTATCCATAGGCCTTTAAAACATGACTCCGTGCAACCGGACGAAATCAAGATCAGGTCCGTGGGCAATAATGAATTGCAGGAAGTTAAAGAATCTGCGATTAAAAAAATACAGAATGTCATTGATTTAAATCTTGCTAAAAACACCGGATATGTTTTGTATCGGCATCTTTGCTCAATGAATGAATTAGGTGATAGGGGTTATGTAATAACGGAATCAAATCGCGAGGAAAAATACTTAGAAATCCTGGAAACAGGTGACGAGGATCTCATTTCTCTACTTGAAAATTACTTAAATACAAAAGAAAAAATGCTAAGAGCATCATATTTGTTTCAACCAATCAAAACACTTTCTGGCCATATTAATAGTGAAAACTCAATTGAAGAGATTCGCAGAAAAACAGAAAATTTTCTCACAAAATTTTACTCTCACTTTTAAACGCAGCATTCTTACCCATGTCTCATCATCGTACATTTATTTCTTACCATCTTGCATAATACCTCAGCTCATTAACAAACTCTTCTGAATTTAATTCTCTACCAGAAAGCTTAAAACTGTTTATCCCTTGTTTTTGTAATACCCTGATTTGTTCCAGGCATAAATCCATTCCATGTTTTCCATTTTTGCTTTTCTTGAAGTCATATCCATCAATCCAACACTCTTCAATCTCTTCATGGCCTTTATAGTTGCGTCTTAGCAAGTTTTGTGTAGCAATGGCCATAAAATGCTCAGTATAGTGAGGACAATTATATATGCACGTATCATTAAGCATTATCTCGTATTTGGACTGATCCAGCTCCTTGAATCTAACATCAAAGACGTGTTCCATTCTGGGCACAATTAAATCGTACTTCGCCTCTAGATCTTTGTATATGTCCAGGGCTTCGTCATTAAGGGGGATGGGAATATGGCCTACGCCAGTAACACTGTAGGTTAGTCTATAATACGGATAATTTTTTCGTATAAATTCTCTAAGATGATCATTTATTAATATAATTTTATTCCCGGAAATATGAAATTTATCCAGCAGTGAAAGTCCAACTTTATCATTAATATTGATCTCATGATTGGTGAAAGTCAGCCCTATCCCAATATCCCTATTATAATAGAAGTCTATTTGCGATTGACTCCAGTAGACTTTTCTATTAATTCTACCGCCATTCCATGAACACTCATTAATACCATCATAAACAGTAATTTTATTTCTTTTGTAAATCTTGTTTTCAAGAAAAAATACTGATAGCTCCTTAAATTTGCTAAACGCTCCAGCAATAACCAAATTCATTACTTCTCTGGCCCCCAAATATCACTTGTGTTGTTTTTATTTTCTTACCTTATTAAATAGCAGCATTGCGCTACAACCACAAGACTGGTACTGACAAATGTAGCTCTGAGCAAGTTCTTCTTCTCTTATAACTAACCTTGGCCTTTTACCGCTACAGCTATTGATAATATCCCCGCTACTTTCTATTCTATACATTCTGGGGATACAACTCATTCCTCGATATGATAGACCTAATTTAAAGATTTTTGATTCTGGAATGGAGTATATTTTATTGCCAATGATATGCTCAACTTCTGCGTTCATATTATCAGTTATATAATCATCAAAAAATTCATAAAACTTTTCTGTATAGTTTATTTGCACAGTTTCTGTACTTAATAAATAATTAATCTCATATTCAATGCCATTATTCTTACATAGCTTCAAAATCTCTTCCGTGTTGTTCCAATATTTATCATTAGGACTTAAATTTATAAGCACCAAAAAATTGGTCTTTTTTTCTTCAATTGCTTTTTTTAGCTTACCTATAAAATTGTCATGATATTCTGAGTGATATGACATTTTCAAATTCAACTTTTTTATGTTTCTCCATTTAAAATAATAATCGACAGGCCTTGTAAAGTTAGAATAGATTTCTAGTACTCTGCAATTTTCTATTTTATCCAGCTCATCTATAATAAATTGTAACTTAGGATGTCTAGTGGGCTCACCTCCAACCAGCGCTATATCAAAAACCACCTGACACATTTTCAATCTCTGAAGTATAAATTTATAACTTGTATCCCCATCCTTGGAATTCTCCATTGATTTTTTTGCGTAACAATAACTGCAATTATAGTTACATGAATTCGTTATCGCCCAACTAAACTCGGCCATTGGGTAATCTTTACCGACTGAATCAAATTGAGTGTTAGAGTCAAAGTTAAACAATTTTTTCCTTATATATTTTCAGCAATCCATCACAGTTGCATGTCTCGTGGGGGCATTGCAAGGGAAGCACTTCTTTAATATTCTTAAAAAAATTAAAATTAGTTATTAAATCACTATTTTCTTTAAAACAAAAACGAGTCACCTTGCCTTTATAGTTAATTTCATAATTATTATTCCAACAATCCCATCCAGTAAAACAAGTATGCTTATTATGAAATATGTCATAGTCGTTGTAGGCATGGTTATCAGTTGGCCCCTCAAAAATAAATTGCCCCGGATAATTTTGAAACCTTGCAAATTCATCATAAAACTCATCGGAATATTCATGCAATCTGTGTACATTACCTTTCTCATAGAGAAAATGTGGATGAATCTCAACCCCCAGTTTTTCCAATTCATCGACTAATTTATGAATTTTGGGCCATTGCTGCTTATCTGGAATAAGCATGACATTAACCTTATTTCGAAATCCTTTTTCCTTCATAATTTTAATATTGTTGATCATTAACTCGAAGTTTAAACCATAATATTTTTCATATTCAAAATGTGCACTCCATAAAAAATACGTATTCTCATAGAATCTGTGCCTTTCAAACCAATTCGTTGGCCGAGAACCGTTGGTCGTAATATATAACCTTCCATCTTTTTGAGTCGAAATAGCTTCATGGCATAATCGAACCAGCTCCTCGTAGTTAGGATGAATTGTTGGCTCTCCACCAAGAAGGCCTAAAAAAACAGGCAGGTGCGATTTTGAAATATTTCTGATAACTAACTTCTGCCTGGCCCAAGAATCAATTCTGTTCCACTCAGAATAATAATCTGCAAGCGAATAACAGTATGAGCAGTTAAAGTTACATTGAGTACTTACATCCCAGTGAACATAGAGCCTTTGTATTTTGTGTGATTTATCATATTGCCTATTATATTCCACATCCATCTCCAACAAATCGAACATCTCTGTTTAACAATGGATAACTAATATTATCTTTGCCATCGAGAGTTTGAACGTAAAGACAGGCTTCGTTTTTTATAAATTTTTCATTTGCATTCGCTTCAAGATAAAGCAAAAAATCATTATCTAATCTATTTCCTATTGGAAAATTCTTTACCGTTTCTTTTTTAAATATAATTTGGCCCAGCTGAAATTCAGTTTTAAACTTTCCTTCATCTTTGAAGTACTCGTAGTACAGCTTAATGTTTTTTTCAGGAAAATATCGAAAGATAGTGTTTTGCTTAATACCCATAACTACCTTATAGAAGTTCTTCATGAGATAGTCGTCATCTTCGAGAAAATATACAAATTCACCTTTTGCATTATCAAATAAAAACTTATAAACCAGAGATAAGTCATCGTGTTTTTCATAGAAATATTTAGCGCCTGGAATTTCTTTAATGTCTTGTGAATCATTATTGACAATAATTTCTACACCACTTGGCCTGTTTTCTAGTGCCGAACCAATACACCTTTGAAACAATATAGGCCTATTATGTGTTAATATTAAAATACTTAATTTAACTTTATCTTGCATAAAAAGTATTCAAATTTTAAATTCAGTAAGTTCTCAATCATTCGGGCAAATGTTTACCGATGGCCTCTTGTACTAAATTAATCTTTTTCCGCATCAATTGAAATTTTAACCTTAAATTGCAGGCATCATACGGTTTAAAGGGATACTCTACTCCTGGCGCAAAATTGTAATATCGAATATTATGAATATCTCTATCATCAATTAATAGGTAGGGATAAGTGAATGGCCCTGGTTCAAAATAGCCAAGGTTTGTAAAAACAAACCTTTTGGTTTTTTTATTAAATAATAAATTTGAAAAGTAAATACTATGTATCCGAAGAACATGAGAGTCTTGCTTTGTATCGCTGTAATAGTTATTTAAAAAATCAAAGTATTGCGAAGAATGTTTTTTGGCCATCTCTGGAGTAAAAGTTATCCAGTCACTGCTTTTTAAGCGGTAATCTTCAACGATTATAAATTCCTTGTGGATATATAACTTGGGGAAATATTTTTTATATTTATGTAAAAAAAAATCCATCTCTTTATCAAGCAATTCTGGCCGCTCAATATATTTTGACAGATACAAATCAACAATTGTTTTCTGACTAGGGCCAACTGGATAACGTCTTAGCGCATCAAGAATATCGATTTCATCCTCCGAAAAAAAATCTCTTCGATGCAAACTACGTACGAATATATTTATACCGTTAACCGGATGGTGGAAGTAGCATCCGGTTAAATGTTCGAGGTCGATTTTATCTGACCATTGATACGAGTGCATTTTGTAGATTTTCTTCAGTTCATCTAATAGATTGTTATGTTCCATGGAGCACCTCTGATATTTGGCCCATACAAAAAAAGTGTATCTGCCAGCTGTTGTTTTGTCAAAATTTCATGTAGTGTAATTAATAATCACTTATCCAGCTTGAGGAATAAATTTTCATTTGCAATAAAATACAAGAAACGCACTAATGAACAGAGACCTCATAAAACAACTACTCTGCTACTCTTATAAAAATGGACTGTCTCACATACCATCGGCATTATCTATGCTGTCCTACATTGATATCCTTTTTACAGATAAGTTTATTACATTAGATGACATTATTTGTATTGGAAAACCATTTGGGGCGCAGGCCTATTACTTAGTTTGGGAAAGACTAAAGCTTATTGCCAACATTGAGAAATTATCTAGTGGCGTGAAGCATGATGAAGTTCCGTTTGTCGCTTTCAGCGAAGAGACAATGGGAAATGCTCTGGGAGTTGCAAGTGGAATTGCTTTAACAACTACCAAAAATGTCTGGGTAAACATATCTGATGCCTCTTTACAAATGGGTAATACGTTGGAGGCCATCGGGTTTATTGGTCATCACCAGTTAAAAAATATTTTTCTTACAGTCGATTATAACAACTCTCAGGTAACTGGAAAAACCAGTGAAATACTAGACGTCGGGCCAGTAACGCAATTACTTATCAATTATAGCTGGGATTTCCATTTTGTTGATGGATATGATCATAAGCAAATCATAACAGTAATGAATAAATTAAAAAGATGTCGCCCCACAGCGGTTTTTTTTAAAACAATAAAGGGATTTGGTGTTCCTGAAATGGAGTTAAATCCAAAAAAATGGCATTATAGGAAATTGAATGAGAAAGACCTTGCACTATTTCTTAAGTCGTCAGAAGTGTGATGACATTTATCTTCTTCACTGTGATATGTGGGGATTTGAAACGAAGTGTAATTTAATAAACTGCGGCGTTCAGGAATCTAACATGGTCAATATCGCAGCAGGACTAGCATCCCAAGGAAAGAAAGTAATCATTTATGGTGTGGCCGGATTTGTTATATATAAGGCGTATGAACAGATTAAATTCAATATTAAGGGATTTGCTGAAAATTTTGGATCTATTATTTTTGTTAACGCTGGCCACAATGGGTGTTATAGTGTGGCCGGAAGAGGGCATCTAATCGATGATGATGAGCAATTATGCAAGGCCTTAGGCATTCCAATGTATTCTCCTTTCGATAGAAAGACTTTTATAAAAAATGTCTTGGAAGGAATACAGAAAAAAGGAGTGAGATTTATTAGGCTTGGGTGGGATAATGTTGAATGGAAAATAGAAAAATTTTAATGGTTGGTGCACATTTAGATGATATTGAGTTTGGGTTGGGAGGATCTTTGGCCAGATATTCTACTGTGAACACGATAAGGGCGATTGTGTTGTGTAACGGAAGGAGCGCAGAAGATTCAACGCATAGAAAAAAAGCTTTTGTCGAAAATATGTTGGAACTTAAAATTCCACATCAAATTTTTGAGATTCCAGACTTAACACTTCATAACAATTTCCGAGAAGTTGTCTCAATTCTTCAAGAAGAAGTTAATACATATATGCCTGATGTTGTATTTGGCCCCTGCGAAAGTGATTTGCATCGAGATCATCAGGTGGTTGGCGAAAGTCTCCGTTTAACCTGTCGCCCAATTAGAAAGTGTTCTGTTCGAGAGTTTTATCAATATAAAATACCAGGTAGTTCCGATTGGTCATTTATCGAACATCATTTCAATGTTGGATTTGATATTTCTAAGTATATTGAAACAAAAGTGAAGCTGTGTCGAAGATATATAGGTGAGATAAAAGAAGATGACACGCATCCATGTAGTTTATCTGGAATAAAAATTACCAACGAATCTGATGGCAAAATATTTGGATTTAACTATTGTGAAGTGGCCCGACTGATTTTTAAAAGAGACTAATTATTTGACCTTAACCCAGTGTCGCCCATTTACCAGGATTTTATTCTTATTTGGCCCAAACTCTTTATTGCGTTCTGGTTTTTTATATATACCGACTATTCTTTCTGGATAATCCCTTTTCTCTTCCAACGACATCTCTGTCAATTCTCCGTTCTCATTACATGTCAGTGGTGTTCCACATGGGTATTCTTGATCTACAAAAGCAAGAACCCAACCGGCAATCGCAATAGGAACTTCACTCTCATTTGCCCCTGAACCGACACCATATCCAAAGGTATCCGAGGCAATTCCAATTACCCCCATTTGACAGCGCTGTGATGCAATTCGTGCACCTTCTATGTGATCGACATAGCACTTTCCTGGAATAAATTTGTCATTCAACAATTGAAAATCTGCAACATCATTCCAAACAGCATTGAAAACCTTGTTTGCTGAAAAATTACCCGCGGGTACATTAGTTCCATCCGTTACCGCTAAACCATTTCCTGTTCCAGCTGTGGCCACTGTTGAAGTCGCTGGAGGAACATGGATATTTGCCGTTGTTAAGTAGTACGCCATAAATAGCTCCAGGTAAATTTTGACAGATAAAAACCAAACAAATACTCTAGTAGGGTAATTGATATCCGATTTAATTTCAACGGGAACTTTATGGAGCGAAGAAGTTTTTTGACGACTCTTTTTGCGGCCGCAATTGCAGGCAAAGCGACTATCGGGCAAAAGATTAAAGATGCCCCGTTATATTTATTTGCAAAAAAAGAGATTAAAATTACAGATAATGAAACGGCCACTCATACCCTTGTAGGTGATGCAAAGATAATTTTGCCTGCTAATCCAGAAGCAATCACCACCGTAATTCATTTTTATGTGCTAAAGACAAAATGGCGAAATGGCCCCATCATCTTATCAAATGGTCAAAAAGTTATGGGAACTGTTCGCGACATTATCGTTGAAAAAGAGATCAACCTCGATGAAACCAAACATTTTACTCTTCAATATTTGGGGCCAGACATTGGCTGGAATCTATTCACTTAACAAACTCTACTTGCAAAACTTCCCATCTCGATCACAAAGATATTTTTTTAAGCTTTGAACTTCTTGTAGAAGATATCTATTTTCTTTATGAAGCTCTTTTATGGCCTGAATAGAGACTGCAGATAGCTGAGGATATTTTACCATAAGTTTTCCATCTTCACCATTTGTGGCAACTAATTCAGGAAATACTTTTTCAATATCTTGTGCAATCACCCCAATATCCTTTTGATTTGAGTCTTTCCAGCGAAAACTTACCCCGCTAATTTTTTCAATTTTTTCTAAAACTTTGACCAAAGGACTAATTTCTTTTTTTTGTGATTTATCGGAGGCAAAACCAATAGATTGACCAGCAGCTATTGTAAGTCCATAGTTAAAAACGGCAGGGCCATCAGTAACAGTTAAAAATGTATTCCCCCCATCTAATGATTTAAAATGATAAATAGGTGCTCTAAGCTCAACACTTTCATTCCCGAGAAGGAATAATTTTGCATAACCCTTTGTGGAATCAAAACTATTGTCGGCATTAAGTACTAACTGCCCTGCGATACGATCTGAGGCCATTGCAATTTTATTATCGGAAAAATCCCCACCTCTTATATCAATCTCAGTATCATCCAAAGTATCCTGAAAAATTATGCCCGCCCCAGAACCTTCTCCATTAACAAAAAAATTTCCAAACAAGCTCATAGAATAATTATCGTCAGCAGGTGGTATTGCCGGAACAGGTACACCACTTTGAAAAATTTGCAATCGCTTGCAATAACCGTATTCTAATGTTCCCAAAAGCGAAGCGCATGCCGCCTGTACATAGGCATCTTCCTGTGTAAAACATGTAGTTATTGTTCCATCTACACCATTATCCTGAATTACCCATAGCGGGATTTTTACAGGGATCGAGTCTGCGCCAACTGACGAGGCCCTTTTTCTAAACATCAAATTCAACATGTAGTGATTTGGAATTCCATCTCCCGGCGCTAACGAGTCTGAATCCCTGTCCTTGAGGATAGAGGTACTCTCGTGAATCATTATCCCACCTTGTGCAAAATCATGAACATTTTGTGGCAATGCAGAATCTGTAGTTGTAATTAATCTATCACCACGAGCAATTATTCCGTGATCGGCAAGGGTTAACGAGTCGCCAGTTACCGTGGGTGGCGTTATTCCATTCATTGTCAATTCACAGCCTGATTTATCCATCAATGTCATCATAATTTCAAAATCAAGCCTATTTGTTGTCACATGCTGAGTTAAATTCTTTTGCCCTCTGTTCATCATGTCAATAATTTTAACTGTTCCTAATGAGATCATTCCAGTAAGTCCGACGGCAACCATGATTTCAACAAAAGAAAAACCTTCAAATTTTTTCAAAACTCTAGTGCCTATTTTCCCGTGCAATCTCATATCTATAAAACTCCGTAATTTGAAATACGATACGATTAATTCTACTGGCCAATTTTGCAAATTAATTATGCTAATTTATTATAAACATTAAAACTAGAACGTTAAAGCTGTATTTTTGACAGCAAACTATCGATGGCCTAATTACGTTTTGTACTTATGTGCTTACGAAGAATTTCAGCAAAAAAAAAGGCCATATTTTCATATGGCCTTTTTTTGAAGGTGCATCGTGCTATTCTCACACCAAGTTACCCTGGCACTAACTTCGCCGCTGGAGGGCTTAACTTCCGAGTTCGGAATGTATCGGGTGTTTCCCCTCCGCTATAGACACACCAAAATTTTAACAATCACAAAACAAGATCAGATAGATCTTCGAAACCTAGAATCATTCAAGAATATAAGCAAACGACTATTTAGTACCAGTCAGCTCAACACATTACTGTGCTTACACACCTGGCCTATCAAGCTCGTAGTCTTCAAGCTGTCTTAAAAGAAATCTTATCTTGAGATGGGCTTCCCACTTAGATGCTTTCAGCGGTTATCCCTCCCGAACTTAGCTACCCGGCAATGCAGCTGGCGCCACAACCGGTACACCATAGGTTCGTCCAACCCGGTCCTCTCGTACTAAGGTCAGCTTCTCTCAAATTTCTTACGCCCACGGAGGATAGAGACCAAACTGTCTCACGACGTTTTGAACCCAGCTCGCGTACCGCTTTAATTGACGAACAGTCAAACCCTTGGGACCTGCTCCAGCCCCAGGATGCGATGAGCCGACATCGAGGTGCCAAACTCCATCGTCGATGTGAACTCTTGGATGGAATCAGCCTGTTATCCCCAGAGTACCTTTTATCCGTTGAGCGATGGCCCTTCCACTCGGGACCACCGGATCACTAACGCCATCTTTCGATCCTGCTCGGCTTGCTTGCCTTGCAGTCAAGCTCCCTTATGCGTTTACACTCTATAGCCGATTTCCGTACGGCCTGAGGGAACCTTAGCGCGCCTCCGTTACTCTTTGGGAGGCGACCGCCCCAGTCAAACTGCCCACCAGACATTGTCCCCTGGCCCGATCAGGACCATAGGTTAGGATTTCGATCAACATAGGGTGGTATTTCAACGACGCCTCCACCGACACCGGAATGCCAGTATCAAAAGCTCCCACCTATCCTACGCAATGTTAATCAAAAACCAATGCCAAGTTACAGTAAAGGTTCATGGGGTCTTTTCGTCCCTCCGCAGGTTGCGCGTATCTGCACGCGCACTCCAATTTCGCTGGGCCTCTAATTGAGACAGTGGGGAAGTCGTTACGCCATTCGTGCAGGTCGGAACTTACCCGACTAGGAATTTCGCTACCTTAGGACCGTTATAGTTACGGCCGCCGTTTACTGGGGCTTCGATTCAAAGCTTCGGTTACCCTAACCTCTCCTCTTAACCTTCCAGCACCGGGCAGGCGTCAGCCCCTATACTTCCACTTGCGTGTTTGCAGAGACCTGTGTTTTTGATAAACAGTCGCTACCCCCGTTTCACTGCGGCCTACAACAGCTTCACCAGCAAGTGATGTCACCATTATAGGCGTGCCTTCTCCCGAAGTTACGGCACTAATTTGCAGAGTTCCTTAACTAGAGTTTACCCAATCGCCTTAGGATTTTCTCCTCATCCACCTGTGTCGGTTTACGGTACGGGTTGATACATATCTCCTTGCGAAGCTTTTCTTGGAGGCAGAGAATCACGTGCTTCGGGCCAGGCCCTCGTATTCATTTCTCAGAGTTAATGATACCCCGGATTTACCTAAGGTATCCTCCTACCAACTTAAACCACTAACCAAAGTGTGGCCACGCTATCTTTCCCCGTCACTCCTACAAGTCAAACAATATATACCAAGTACAGGAATATTAACCTGTCATCCATCGACTACGCCTTTCGGCCTCGCCTTAGGACCCGACTAACCCTGGGCGGAGTCACCTGGCCCAGGAACCCTTGGATTTACGGCGGGAATGATTCTCACATTCCTTATCGCTACTCATTTCAGCATATTCTCTTGTGATACCTCCAGCGCTCCTTACAGTACGCCTTCATCAGCATACACAATGCTCTCCTACCAGTTATACAAAGTATAAATCCGTAGCTTCGGTATGTTGCTTGAGCCCCGTTACATTTTCGGCGCAGAATCACTAGTCCAGTGAGCTATTACGCTTTCTTTAAAGGATGGCTGCTTCTAAGCCAACCTCCTGGATGTCTCAGTAATTCCACATCCTTCTCCACTTAGCAACAATTAAGGACCTTAGCTGACGGTCTGGGTTCTTTCCCTCTCGACAACGGGCCTTAGCACCCGCTGTCTCACTGCTTAGATGTTCTTGTCGGTATTCTGAGTTTGATATGGTTTGGTAAGCTGGTAGGCCCCCTAGCCAAGTCAGTGCTATACCCCCGACAGAAATCTCTAAACGCTGCACCTAAATGCATTTCGGAGAGAACCAGCTATCACGGAATTTGATTGGCCTTTCACCCCTATCCACAGATCATCCCAGACGTTTTCAACCGTCATGAGTTCGGCCCTCCACGAGGTTTTACCCCCGCTTCGGCCTGTCCATGGATAGCTCATCCCGTTTCGGGTCTACGACATGCGACTAATCGCCCTATTCAGACTCGGTTTCCCTACGGCTACGCCTTCAACGGCTTAACCTCGCCACACATCGTAACTCGCTGAATCATAATGCAAAAGGTACGTGATCAAGCTTTACAATAGCTCTCTCACTGCATGTAAGTATATGGTTTCAAGTTCTATTTCACTCCCCTTATCGGGGTTCTTTTCATCTTTCCCTCGCGGTACTTGTTCTCTATCGGTCAGTAAGTAGTATTTTGCCTTGGAGGGGGGTCCCCCCAGCTTCAAACAGGATTTCTCGTGTCCCGTCCTACTCAGGATACTCGCCTGCGACTCACAGTTTCGGTTACGGGGCCTTCACCCTCTTTGGCGTGCCTTCCCAGGCACTTCACCTACCGCTCGTCTGCATTATGCAAGTCCTACAACCCCGGCCAGCAAGCTGATCGGTTTGGGCCTTTACGCTTTCGCTCGCCGCTACTCACGCAATCTCGATTGATTAATTTTCCTCTAGGTACTTAGATGTTTCAGTTCCCTAGGTTCACTCTGCGATGCCTACTTTACTCAGCATCCAGTGGCCTGTGTTTCCACAGGTCGGGTTGCCCCATTCGGAAATCTTCGGATCAAGGCCTGCTTGACGGCTCCCCGAAGCATATCGCTGACTAGCACACGTCCTTCTTCGTCTCTTACTGCCAAGATATCCACCATACACCCTTAGTAGCTTATATTTTTTCTATCTTGAATCTTTTTGAAATTGGAATAAATCTTTCTTTCAACTTTTATTTCTAGGTTTCTCGTCTTCTATCTGATCCTGTTATGTGATTGTTAAAGATCTTTGCCGCTACCTCGCACCATAAACATAATAATGGTGGGACTAGAAGGACTCGAACCTTCGACCCCGTCCTTATCAGGGACGTACTCTAACCAGCTGAGCTACAGTCCCACAATATCTAAAATGTCCGGTAAACAGCTTATCCACTAAAAAAGAAAGACCATAGCATCCGTTGTATCCTTGATCGTAAGAACAAGTTGTCCTTTAAAAGGAGGTGATCCAGCCGCAGGTTCCCCTACGGCTACCTTGTTACGACTTCACCCCAGTCATCAGTCCGACCGTAGGCGCTCCCCCCCTTGCGGTTAGGGCCACGACTTCAGGTAAAACCAACTCCCATGGTGTGACGGGCGGTGTGTACAAGGCCCGGGAACGTATTCACCGCGGCGTGATGATCCGCGATTACTAGCGATTCCAACTTCATGGAGTCGAGTTGCAGACTCCAATCCGGACTGAGACGCACTTTTTGAGATTGGCTCCCCCTCGCAGGTTCGCTTCCCTCTGTATGCGCCATTGTATTACGTGTGTAGCCCTGGACATAAGGGCCATGAGGACTTGACGTCATCCCCACCTTCCTCCTGGTTGCCCAGGCAGTTTCTTTAGAGTGCCCAACTTAATGCTGGCAACTAAAAATAGGGGTTGCGCTCGTTGCGAGACTTAACCCAACATCTCACGACACGAGCTGACGACAGCCATGCAGCACCTCTCACTACATTCCCAAAAAGGGCACCCCATTATCTCTAACAGGTTCGTAGGAGTTCAAGCCCAGGTAAGGTTCTGCGCGTTGCTTCGAATTAAACCACATAATCCACCGCTTGTGCGGGCCCCCGTCAATTCCTTTGAGTTTTAGTCTTGCGACCGTACTCCCCAGGCGGAGAACTTAATGCGTTAGCTGCGACACTGCAACGATCAATCATCACAATATCTAGTTCTCATCGTTTACGGCGTGGACTACCAGGGTATCTAATCCTGTTTGCTACCCACGCTTTCGCACCTCAGTGTCAATTATCGGCCAGGAAGACGCCTTCGCCTCTGGTGTTCCTTCGCATATCTACGGATTTTACCCCTACATGCGAAATTCCTCTTCCCCCTCCAATATTCTAGTCTCGCAGTTTCAGGCGCAGTTTCGGAGTTGAGCCCCGAGATTTCACACCTGACTTACTAGACCACCTACGTGCTCTTTACGCCCAATAAATCCGAACAACGCTCGCACCCTTCGTATTACCGCGGCTGCTGGCACGAAGTTAGCCGGTGCTTCCTTTGAATGTACCATCAATCAATGGGCCTATTAGACCCATCGCCCTTTTTCCATTCCGACAGAGCTTTACAACCCTAAGGCCTTCCTCACTCACGCGGCGTTGCTGCGTCAGGCTTTCGCCCATTGCGCAATATTCCCTACTGCTGCCTCCCGTAGGAGTCTGGACCGTGTCTCAGTTCCAGTGTGGCCGATCATCCTCTCAAACCGGCTAGACATCGATGCCTTGGTAGGCCTTTACCCCACCAACTAGCTAATGTCCCGCAGGCCCCTCCTTCGACGATTGCTTGCAAGCAGAGGCAATCTTTCATTGTATAATTTCAAATTCTACAATCTTATGCGGTATTAGCTCCAATTTCTCAGAGTTATTCCACATCAAAGGGCAGGTCACCTACGTGTTACTCACCCGTGCGCCACTATACTTACCCCCGAAAGGGCTTTCTCGTTCGACTTGCATGTATTAGGCACGCCGCCAGCGTTCGTTCTGAGCCAGGATCAAACTCTCCAAGCTTTAAAACGTTATAAAAAAAACTATGTTCGATTTATCGTTTTGATCTAAATCTTTAATAACTCCAGCGAGACGGGCCGCTGGCACTGACCTTATTGCTTATTCCACTTCATCCGCTTCCACTTTACTTGCCGTTTCCTGCTCTACAAACATTCCACTCAACTTCCGCTTCAACTTCCACCTTTAAGCAACGATTTAGTTACATCAGTCTTTTTGCATACAACTTTGTGTATGCCATGGTCTTTCTCATCGTGGTAACCATCAACCTAAGTTGATGATTCTTTTTAATCTAATATTTAGTTTTTAAAGAGCTTCGCTAACCACACAAGCAAGGAGAAGCTATCAGGATTGTTCTCTGTAACAAATTTGATAGTCATTTATGCTATGCGAAGTCAGACGAAAGGCGAATTTACTCAAAAAGATATTCTGGGTCAAGCTATTTTTTTTCTATTTTGTAAAAAAATTTAAGATTTTTTCGCTTCCCACTGGAGAATTAAATAGAATTAAACTAAAAATGGCAGTTTTTCTTTATTTTCAGAAGCAAAAAGAAAGAAATGACAAAAAAAAACAACACGGCCACAATCTCTTGACGCCCATCATAGATTTTTTTCTTAATATTGTCTGATCGGAACGTACAAAAAAACAATATGAAAACAATTCAAGACTTTTTAAATCTAAATTTTTTCACCAAAACAATCCTTGCTGTATATGTTTTTTTTATAGTCAGATTACATCTCAAAAGCGGATTACAATATCAAACCTTAGATGTTTTTAATGTTACGATCCTTTTGGTGGGAGCAATTTCTTTAGTCGCCACCGCTCACCTTATTGAATATCTTTTCTCTTCCAAAAAATTATTAAATCTCACAATAAAATTATTATTCATCTCCATCTATATTTGGGTTGGCCACTATCACCTCCGCTCTCGTACTAACCTTGATTTTGCTGTGATGGCCGATAACGCCTCTTCAGTGTTTTACTCCGAAAGCATTCAAGTTCTCTGGGATATTTTCACCAAAAAAGACATTGCCACCAATCTTGTTATTATCGCACTACTAATTTTTTTAGAAATACGGTGGAAGAAAATATCCAGTACAGCAAAAATCCAAAGGCCACATCAAAATGTTATTATCTCTTTGGCCATATACTCCGCGATCATGTTTGGTACTCCATACTCTTATGATGAATTTACTTCTTTCAATCAATCTATTTATCGCTACTATTTTCCCGATTCGCGTTTTACAGTAAGGCCCAATTTAAAAAATCCATTCCCTTACATAAATACAAACGACACCTTCTTTAAAAATAGCTCTCCTGGAGCACCCAACATATTCATAATCATGGTTGAATCGTTCAATTTTAACTATGTTCACAAAAAAGGCCCAAACGACAAAGAAATTACTCCTTTTTTTAATAACCTTATTGCACAGGGTCTCTTTTTCGATAATTTTTGGGGCAATTCAGTGCAGACTGCGCGCGGCCAATTATCAATTCTTTGCTCCATTCCAACAATAACCAGACAGCAAGTCTTCACTCACTATCCGCAACTACGATTAAATTGCATCTCAGACATTTTAAAAAAATACAATTACAATACTCTTTTTTTTAAGGCATACAGTGATATTGATTTTGACAATACTGGTGAGTTTATTGCTAACAATGGCTTTGAACATATTCACGCCATGACGAAAAGTATTAAGGCCAAATATTCTAAAAATCCTGATGCTATCCGAAGCTGGGGATGGGGAATCCAGGACAATTTTTTTTATGAAATTTTTTTCAACTATCTTGATGAGTTGCACCAGAACAACATCGCCCAGAACATTAATAAACATTTTTTTGCCGCCTTAACCACGGTTTCCAATCATCAAAAATTTAATCAAATTCCTGAGGATATTCAGCACATCTATAAGAATCCCCAAAATATCACTGAGGGGTATGCAAACTCATTACACCTTACTGATGAATACTTAAAAACTTTTTTTTCCGAACTAGACAAGCGAGATTATCTAAAAAACTCCATTATCATGATCTTAGGAGATCATAGCTTTCCAATGGGTGAGCACTATAGCTACGCGGCCGAAAATGGATTCTATTCCGAAAACTTCAAAACGCCGCTATTATTAATCTGGAAAGGGCAAAAAAACTTTCTTGGTATTGATCATACTCCGCGAAGTCAATTAGATATTCCGCCAACCATTTTAGATATTCTCAATATCTCTACTGTCAATCATTTCGTTGGTAGCTCATTGTTCCAGGACAAGACAAGCTTCATTCCTCTTATTCAACCATATTCCGGATATTACATTGGATCGCTAAATTATCCATTCAAATATATGTACCATGGTAAAACAAAACGAGAGTTTGTTTTTAACCTAAAGCATGATCCTCAAGAAAAAAATAATTTAATTGAAAACAAAAATCTCGCTTTGATTATAAAAAAGGCGCGTCAAGATACGGCCAAAATCTTGCTTAATGATGCACTAATTAAGGCAAATCAAATTTGGAAATAAAAATCATTCTTTTAACGGAAGGCCCGCATTGGAAAGAGCGCTAATCACCTGTCCCTCCGCACTCTTAATGAATTCTGGTGATAAAGTTCTCTCCTTATCACCAAAAATAGTTCTAATAGTAACACTCCGTTTATCTTCTGAAATGTCATATTGTCCCACAATTTTATAAGACAAAAGTTCTTTTAATTTTAGCTTCGATAGTGGTTCTAAAACTGACGATATTGACCGCTCGCTCTGCATCACAACAGTACAATCAAACTCTACAACTGGAAACTTACTTAACGGTTCATATTTTTTCTTATCTTTTAGATTATTATTTTCGAACGCCGACATCTCTAAAATTAGTATTGCCAAATTTCCACGTATTTTAAATTCACGAAGCAAAATAGGGTGAACTGAAAAAATGGCCCCGTAATTTTTTCCCATTATCTTCAAGTCATAATACTCGTAAGGATGGGCCCCCATCCAGCCCCCTGGGATCACTAATGACGAAAATTTTTTATCCTTACCGGCCAATTGATAAGGCACATTGAGGGATGATAATAGGCGCTCGCTTTCATTTACTAAGTCAAGATATTGTCCATTGCTTTGTGAGAAAAATGCCACACCAAGATGCGATTCTTCTTTGCGAAACTCTTTTGCATTTTTAACATAGGCGCGACCTAGTTCAAAGAAACGAAACTCTGTATAATTTTTCTGATTAAGAGCGACCGTATCAAGAATAGATGGAATCAGAGAATTTCTCATCATGCAAAAATCATTCGAAAGAGGATTAATGATGGAGAGGGCATTGTCATAAGGCCATGCTGCTCTGTTAAGTAATTTTTCTCCAACCATAGGATAGCTCATTACTTCAAAAGCACGCGAGCTATGAATCAGGAAATTTCTAATTTTTTGATGAAATTTTTGGGTATTTGAATAGGCGACAGGAACGGCCCTGAATAATGGAGAGGTAGGAACTATGTTATCGTAACCAACAATTCGGCCAATTTCTTCAATTAAGTCAGCTTCCACTTCGACATCTTTTGTAGAACGATAACTGGGAACTTCTACTGCCAAGTTATTTCCATTGGCAACAACTTTAAAATCCAATCTTCGAAAAATATTCAGCATATTTTCCTTAGATACCGGATGGCCCAAGGTGGTGGCAATTTTTTCCACCGTCGTTTGAATTATTAGTGGTGAAAAGTTAGAAATTGCAGGGCCAGCATACTCCAGTTTCCCTACAACTTTAGCGGCCGGAAGCAGTTCAATCATAAGCTCGACTGTCCGATACATCGTTCGAGTAAGCAACTGACTGTCTAGTGATTTTTCATAGCGCTGTGACGAATCAGTTCTCAATCCCAGTCGAGCAGAAGTGCGCCGAACATCTGCGGCCTTCCAATTGGCAACTTCTATGAAGATATTTTGGGTATTATCACTAATCCCGCTAGAAAGTCCCCCCATAATTCCGGCAAGTACTAATGGGCCTGTTTCATCACATATTACGGTATCCGTCGCAATAAGCTTTCGCTTGATCTCATCCAGTGTTTCAAACTCCACTCCGTCGGAATTCATCTGCTTAATAACTAATTTCTCTCCTTTGATTTTATCTCGATCAAAAATATGTAGCGGAATTCCCAACTCCAGCATTACATAGTTACTAACGTCAACAATATTATTAATTGGGCGCAGGCCAATATTTTTTAACCTTCTTTGCATCCAATTCGGACTAGGTGCAACCTTCACATTGTTCATAGATAGTCCGAAATAGCCAAGTGAAGAACAATTTATCTCAACAAAAGGAACTATTGGTGATTTATCAGTGGTAAACATTTTAGTAAAACGTTCTTCCCATTTTTTATCAAAACGATTTTGCAAATCTTGTTCAAATACCGTAGCAAATTCACGCGCAATTCCGAAATGCCCCCATAAATCTGGACGATGGGTTAATGACTTATTATCAACTTCAATTAAAACATCTGGCATCTCTTGAAGATAAGTGAGCATGCTCGTTCCCAGAGTTGTATCTGCAACAAGTTCCATTAGTCCATGCGACTCCTCCTCTAATCCCAACTCTTGCTTGGAACAAAGCATTCCCTCTGATAAAACACCACGAATTTTTTTGGGTTCTAGTACCATCCCATTGGGAAGCCTTACTCCCAGTGGGGCATAGGGCACTTTCATTCCTACTCGCACATTGGAAGCTCCACAAACAACCTTCTTTATCGCATTTTCCTCAAATTTAAATGTAACTAAATTTAACTTGTCGGCCTCTGGATGCTTTTCAATTTCTAAAATTTGCGCGACCTTAATTTCTTCAAGTCCCGCACCTACTTCGGTAATACCTTCAATTTCGGCGGTGGCCAGCGTAAATTTTTGGCCAATTTCTTTGGCCGATAAATTCTCTGGTATTTTTACAAAATCTTTTATCCAATCAAGTGAAATTATCATCTTCTACTTCCTCTTTTTTTCAGATACTGAGTATTTAAATTCAATATGATTTAAACTGAGAGACAAAGCGCAAATCACCACCATGCAGATGGCGAATATCATCAATCCCATATTTCAACATAACTAAGCGATCCAACCCTAGTCCAAACGCAAAACCATTATACTTATTTGTATCAATCCCGCCATGTCGTAAAACATTGGGGTGAACCATCCCACAGGGAAGAAGCTCCACCCAACCAGACTGCTTACAAACAGAACAGCCGCCACCTCCGCAAATAAGACACTTAATATCTAATTCAAAACCAGGTTCCACAAAAGGAAAGAAGCCTGGACGCAATCTAACATCTACTTCTTTTTTAAAAATCTCGCTAAGAATCGTTTTCATGAAAAAAATCAGGTGTGAAACAGAAATGTTTTCACCCACCAACATCCCCTCTAGTTGATGAAAAACCATCTCGTGAGATGCGTCAGTGCGTTCTGCCCGAAATACTTTACCCGGAGCAATAAATTTAAATGGCGGCCTTTTTCCTTTCATTCCTCGCACCTGAATAGTGCTAGTGTGCGTGCGCAGTAGGTATTTATTGGCGACCGAAGTATCATCTGGGCGCTGAAACCAGAAAGTATCAGTCATATCCCTGGCCGGGTGATCTTTGGGAATATTCAGGGCCTCAAAATTGTGGTACTCGTCTTCAATATGTGGCCCATCTAAAACCTCAAAACCCATTGATAAAAAAATCTCTTCTATCTCTTTTTGCACAATAGTGACTGGATGATATCCACCACTATATAATCCAGAGGCCTTAATTGAGTCTAAATGTGAAATATCTATTCGCTCACTGGCCAATTTATGATTGATAACCTCTAGTTCTAGTGCATTTAGCTTTTGATTGATGAGCTGCTGCACATCATCTTTTATTTTGTTGGCCAAGGCACCAATTGATTTTTTCTCCTCGAGCGATGCATTCTTTAGCGATGACAAAATCTCAGAGACCTTGCCATTTTTTCCCAGTAAATCGGCCTTAAGATTTAAAACTTCTGCCTGCTTTGAAAGTGCTTCTAATTGTGTTGTAAAGTTGGAAAAGAGATTGTTTAGTTTCTCGATCATTGTCCGTTATCCCCGTTAAATCTATTAAAGTACATAAAGTATTAACGAGGATGGCCTAATAAATCAACTCTAAAAAAAAGAGGGCCTCATACGCGGCCCTCCCTATTGATTTCCAAAAACCTCATTTCGAAATAGCGGCAAAAATGCCACTAAGCGCGCTGCCCCTCGAAAGACCGGCACGAAAGAAAAAAATACCGGACTAAAAACTCCCTGAAGAAACAAGCGCCAGAAATAAATTTTAGAACAGGCCCAATATTCTCTAAAATAACCTCCTAAAAACATCCGCCTTTGAACAAAAACCAAAAAACTCCTCCAATAACAAAAATAAAGATAAAGATAAATCCAAAAAAGCTTAAACAGGTTTTTGTCCCGTCAAATTCTGGCCTCAAAACTCTGCCAGTCTAAAGACGGTGTCTTTACCCTTCGGCAACCCACAACCCATATGCCTCTAAAAATATTTTTGAAGCACTTAGAGCTGGGCTTTGCTTCCACTACTTTCGAAAGTGGTCGCCCTTAACGACGGGGACAAGAGACAATATAACACACCGCAAAATCAAAATCAACGCATATTGTCAACTATTTTGCGACAGCGTGAATTTTTTATTCATAGATACTTATATAGCTAATTTTATACGAAATATTTAATATCTAGTTTTTATTTTAACTTTTGGGTTATGCGATGATAATACTCTGATAACTCTTGTGTATTAACTGTAGCAGTACCACGCTTACCAACAACCACTCCAGAACCGCAATTTCCCAGCCAGCAGGCCTCCGCCAAAGATCCTCCGGCCAAAAGGCCGGCAGTAATCAAACTTATGGCAGTATCACCGGCCCCAGATACATCAAAAACTTCACTGGCCACTGTAGGAATGTATTCTAATTTTCCTGATGCCTTTGTATCTAATAAGGCCATTCCCTCTCCACCAAGAGTAATTACTAGTTTTGATAGCTTCAGCTTTTCTACTAATATTTCAGATATCCGCTCAAGGGCCTTTTCGCTATGACCTAGTGCCTGAACCATTTTGGTGGCCTCTAATAAGTTGGGCTTTAGTAACGTTGCTCCTTTGTAATATTGCGGCGGGGTTGTTCTGCTTGGATCAATCGTGACGACCATCCCCTCTGAGGTAAAGCGGTCAATAATATCGGCCAATACTTTCTGCGTTAATACCCCCTTGCCATAATCTTCAATAATGAGTCCTGCATGACTGCTTTTTAAATTGATCACTCTCTGCGTAAAACTATCTTCTAAGCTTTTATCTAGTGGTTCTATCGTCTCGTAATCTACTCGACAAATTTGTTGTCCTGCAGTAGTCACGCGCTCCTTGAAGGTAGTCATTCGATTAGTTGCTTGAATTACTCCTTCCGCAGAAATACCGGCCTTGCGAAGTAGTTCAGTAAAAATATCTGCCTTACTATCCTGGCCAACCACTCCACACAACGTTGATTCAATTCCTAAAGATTTTAGATTGTTTGAAACGTTCGAGGCAAGGCCAAGTTTAGTAAATTCTTCATTAACTTCTAAAACTGGTACTGGAGCTTCCGGAGAAACCCGTCTCACCGAACCAATGGTGTATTTGTCCACACCAACATCTCCCACAACCAAAACTGGCCGAATAGAAGAAAACGCACTGATTAGCTCTGAAAATCTCTTCGGCGATATAATAGACAACATATAAATTAAACTCCCATCGTTAAAAGATCTAAGGCCGCGCCAGCTACATCGTCGACTTCTATTTTCATCATACAATCGTAATATGGACATTCTGTTCCCAGACAAGCAAATTGTTCTCCGCAAATGACGTCCGGAACTACCACTCGACAATGATTTTCTGTCCGATCAAAAGGACCCCAGCGCATGGCGGACTGAACCTTTATCGGGGAATATATGGCCACTGTTTTAATTTTTAATGAATTAGCAATATGAGTTGTTCCTGTGCTCGGCCCAATAAAAAGTTGGCCCTTCGACAAAACGGACATATAATTACGCAATCCTCTCTTAGATCCATCAAAAAAGAAAATCCGCTCTCGAACTTTATCATACTCGCTCTTTTCTAACTCGCTATTTAATACTTTCAAATAAGCTTGATCCGCTGGTGTGTATGAAACAACATATATGTATTTTCCTGGTACTCGTCGTTCCAGACGCGAAATTACCCTGGCATAGTTTCGTGAAGGCCAATTTAAGGTGTGTCCACTCATGCCTGGATGAATAAATATTAGATTATCGTTATATGTAATCGCCTTACTTGCCAAATCCTTAGTAAAATGAAGCATGGCCTCCGCAATCTCTTTTTCTGTTAAAATAATTTCCGGGCGATAATTATTTCGTTTATCAAAATCATAATGAACACCTAATGGCGCAAGCAAGTTCAAATTATAGTCAGACTCGTGCATTTCCACTAAAGAACGTTTTTGCCGCACACCTCGATTAAGCAGAAAAAAAGTCGAGGGCCGCGATTTCAATCCTCCGCGAAATTTGATTCCAATAATCTTTGCGATCAGTGAAGGCATGTGACTGCCTCCTACATAGAAATATGCATCTGCTGAGCACTTTTTTAGTTTATTAAAAAAAGACCAGAAAGTATTAATCGTCCCGCCATAATCTTTCCATTCAATTATCTCATCGACGTAGGTAAGATTAGCAAATAGGTTTATTGATTTTTTCGATACAATAAAGGTGATATGAATTTTAGGATCATACTCCTTTAGAAGCTTGGCCATTGGCAAAGTAAGAAGAGTATCTCCAATTGCATCACTCCTATTGATCAAAACTCTCATAGCTTTATTTTCTCTATTATTGCTCGCTCTCTTGCTACCTGTTTTATCTTTTCTACCACCTGCTCAAAAGTGAGGCCCGACGAATCCAGCAGGAACGCATCCTCGGCCTGTTTAAGTGGAGCAATTTCCCTATTCATGTCATTGTGATCGCGCGTCTTAAGATCTTGCAAAACTTTCTGAAAATCAATTTCACTACCTCCGCGGGCCATTAATTGATCATATCTTCGCTGCGCCCGAATCTCTGGAGTTGCCGTCAAATATATCTTACAAAAGGCCATGGGAAATACTACCGTTCCAATATCTCTCCCTTCCATAATACATACCTTCTCCAAAACTAAATCCTTTTGGACCTGTTTTAAAAAAGTCCTGACAGAACCAATTTGAGAAACCTTTGATGCTAAATCAGAAACAGAATGTTCTCGAATTGGTTCCGTCAAATTATCCCCATCTATCTCAACTAAGCACTCTTCAGAACGGCCATAGTTAAACCTTATATTATTCAAAAAGAAACGCATTGTCGGCCCTTCCTCAAAAGCAATTCCTCGCCGAGAACAAACTAAACCTAACGCACGAAACATCGCTCCAGTATCGACGTATAAAATCTTAAGTCCGGTGGCCACCGCTTTGGCCACCGAAGATTTTCCACCACCACAGGGGCCATCAATTGCAATGACATTACTTTTTGACATGTGAAATCCATTTAGTTAAAGCAGACCTAAACTTTTATGTCCGTGGCCTTGAGTGTGAAATCAACCAAGAACGAATCAGCATAAAAAACCGAAAACAGCTTGGCCAGTAAAATATCTGGGGAGTTATGTCTATAAACAACAAAGGTGTTTTCATATGGCCGCTGTTTATTTTCCATATAATTGACGTAGCCTTGGATTAAGGTCAAATAGCTATTTCGAACACTATCCAAATAACGATTTTTTGCCCCCACAGGGATTTTCATTTTAATCTTATTCAAAACTAAATAAGGGCCCATATTATAAGAGACAGTGGCCAAGCGATAATCATTTTTAAACTGCTGTAGCAACATATTAAGATAGACCACCCCCATTTCTATATTGAGATCTGGCCGAAAAATGGCCCTGACCAGCAACTTTCGAGGGGTGGTTTTTAATGATAAATTCATTTTTTGTGAAAGAAATCGGCCAGTATCTGGCATAATTTGCATAAGGCCTGTGGCCTTTTTGCGACTTACTGCTTTAGAATTAAAATTACTTTCTGCCCACATAACCGCCAAAACCCAGAATGGATCAACCTGATGTTTTTCTGCAAAGGCCAATGCTGTTGGTAAAAAAAGCGATAGATTTTTTTGAACATAACTTGGTACCGACTTGATAATCAATTGCTGAAACTGATATTTGGAAATTTCATCAGTCCGGGCCAGTGGAACAATTGAATAAAAACCAGTCCTAACGTTATCAAAAGAGTATGTGGCCAACATATCGGTTTTATTAAAAAAGAATATTGGAAACTGCCTATTTAACAAATTTTTTTCTGCATCAAAAGATTCTCTTAGCTCCTCTTGGCGATAAAGCGCTGAAGAGGCAATTTCAAATTTAGAAAAAAGTCGCTCTTGGAAAAAAAAGGATGTGGCATGCGAAAAAAGCAAAATCCAAAAAAACAATAGTGGTAATAAAACAAAGCCGAACTTCTCATGGATGCTAAAAAAAGAGTAGTGCTCTTGCGCACTGCATTGATAACCATTCTGCGATTTCATTGGGGCAATCTCTATAATGAGATCCGGTCCATGTAAACCCTATAATTTACATAAAATAACATTTATGCATAATTTCCATCTGTTAACGCATGCAGCAATTTTCTTTCCCTGGACGCAATTTCTGTTGTGCATTATGCTAAAAAGGCCAATCTTCATAATTTGGGAGAAATATATGGGACACAATCGACTTAAGCATGAAAAATCACTCTATTTGCGCCAGCATGCAGATAACCCCATACATTGGTGGCCATATGGCCCAGAAGCACTGCAAAAAGCTCAGGATGATAAACTTCCCATCTTTTTATCTATCGGCTACTCGGCGTGTCATTGGTGCCACGTCATGGCCACAGAATCATTTGCCGATCAAGAGATTGCCGAGATCATTAATAAACATTTTGTAGCAATAAAAATTGATCGGGAAGAATATCCGGAAATTGATAATTACTACCAAAAGGCCTGCCATCTCTACTCACACAACACCGGGTGGCCACTTTCTGCTTTTTTGCTTCCTGATATGCGCCCCTTTTTTGTGGGAACCTACTTCCCAGCAATCGCCAAACAAAAGGAAACTACTTTTGGTGAATTGTTGGCCGAGATTTTACGCGTATATAAAGGAGATCATCCAAAAGTTTTGGAGAACGCTCAAAAGGTCTTTGAAGCAATAACTAATGAAGGGTATCAACCAGAAGAAAAAGTTGATTTTAAAGGCCACTTTCCCTCTCCAATGGCCATCATGGATGCCATAAAAAAATTCCAAGATGAGACCAATGGTGGTTATGGAATGGCCCCCAAGTTTCCTAATTTTGCTTTTTATGAATGGGCCGTGGAGCAAATTTTAGAGGGAATAATCGATAAAACCCACGGGGTTCATATCGTTAAAACAGTGGAAACGATGTTAATGGGCGGCATCTATGATCATGCGCGGGGGGGAATTCATCGTTACACTACCGATGCAGCATGGCAAATTCCTCACTTTGAAAAAATGCTTTATGATCAGGCCGGGCTATTACGATTGCTCTCAAAAATTAGTCTGATTTTCCCCTCCCCTTTAGTCTACGATGCTCTGATTAACACTCTAGATTATCTGCAAAACGAAATGTTTGATGAAGATCGCGGTTATTTTTTCAGCAATCAAAGTGCCGACTCTGAAGGAATTGAAGGCCTATACTTTACTTTTTCGGAAGAAGAATTTGAAGATGCTATGAATAATTCTCCCGACAATCAAGAGGATTTTTTGAATAAAAATATGGAAAAAATTAAGCGTTGGCATAAAATTTCTGAAAAAGGAAACTTCCATTCCAAATTAAATATTATAAGTCTGGATTGGAAGCATCGAGAGGAATTTTTTACTGCAGACGGCTGGACACTGGTTCGCAAAACACGTCAGGCCCTGGCCCATGCCAGAAAAGGACGACTCCCTCCCAAAACAGATACGAAAGGAGTTGCTGGGCATAATTTCCTTATCATGTCGGCACTTTGTGATGTCATTCAATATTGTAAAATTGATGCAATAAAAAAAATGGCCCGAACTATTTTTGACCAAGCAGCAGATAAGCTCGATAATAATTTTTTGGTAAATGGAGAGACAATAAACCACGTCACCACTATCGAACGCGGAATTCCCTATGTGGAAGATTATATCTTCTATGCAGATTATCAGCTACGGGCCTATGAGTTAACTGGTGAGGACCAATATAAATCACGAGTATTCAGTATCATAAAACATATCCTGAACAAATACTTAGCAGAAGATAATTGCTTTACTCGGCCAGTTGAGCTTAGCGGCCATGAAAATTATCCTAATCAACGCTTACACTCTTTTGATAATTCATACCGCTCCCCATTATCGGTCCTACTTTTCTTGGCCAGAAAAAGTGCTCTCCTTTTTAATGCCCCAGAATTGACATCTCAATCTGAGTCCCTCTTCGAACGCACAACCCATGCCTGTTTAAAAAACCCTCTCAACTCTGGAGAGGCCTTGCGCACCTTCACCTATCCTGATGATGCCTTCAAAGTTTTATCCATTCCAAAAACATGGTTAAAACAAGAAACTTTTTTGAATTTTTTAACTTATTTTCTACCTCGCTTTGTCTTTAATTATCATGAAAACAAAGAAGGAGATCGTTGGCAAATTTGTGGGCAATCTAAATGCGAGCTGCAAGGAGATGGTTTAGATAGCTTTATAAAGGCACTAGTCCCGGCCAAATGAGTACAAATCAATTCAATGGCTTATCTGTTTTCAGGCAGCATTATTGGATACTTTCGGGAATATTTACCTCATTATTATAATATTTTTTTACACTCCTAAACATTTCGTTACTTTTTACCGAGAAGTTGACAGTTGCCGGCCGCTTGTATCGGCAAAAAAAGGCAAACTAGAAAGTGTCGACTGTGCAGTAATGCCAATAAAATGAAAAAAATATGGCACTTTTAAGGAGATCTGTATGAAGCACCTTCTGTTTAAAATGATCATAACTTTGATTATGCTGCTTGGCCTTTTCTCCTGTGGCGGAGAAAATAATACGGCCTCTACGGCCACCTCCACTCGCGATGCAGTGACAAATGGAACTACTTATGGCACCAATGCTACCGTTAGTGCCGACATCAACCAACTTAAAACTCGCTACCCATGTCAAGGTGGTTCAAGGTTTGATATCCCTTTTTATACAAGTTCTGTTGCTAGCGATACTACCATCATGGGGCCTTTTATCGCTGGACGCTTAAGTGGAACTGTTGCGCAAACATACGTTGGCATGAGCGTGTTTAATGATCTAATGATTGTTACCAGACAATCTAACGGTTACAACGTAATCCTATCCATGTGTTCCTACGGAGTACTACTTAAACCGGGAAGACACTACAGCCAATTTACCGCTCCCTATGGCATAGTTTTGTATAGTCATACAACAAAAAGCTTCAGCAGCGTAGACGCTGCCCAAGATACAATCTTACTGGCCGATCAATACAACTCGGGTAGTATTTATTATCCTCAAGGCCAGGCCATCACAACCTTTTTTAGAATTCCTTAAATTAGCGTCTGTGAATTCCTGCTGTTTTGGTAATAATCAAAGCAATGGCAGTGAGCTGCTTGGCCCACCGAAAAAATAACGATCGATTCCGGCCACAATAGCGTTCGCATAATCATCTTTAAATTTTTTTGAACTCATCTTGGCCAACTCTTCTGGATTAGACATAAATCCGGCCTCAAGTAAAATTCCTGGACGTTTAGATAACGCCAAGACATAAAATAATCCTGGACGGGCACCCCTATCTGTCATTTTGTAATTTCTGCCAATTTTTTTAATAATTTCATTATGAACAAAATTGGATAAACGTTGAGAGCTTTTTCCAGTGCGCTCAATAACCAAATCAATGATGATCTGCTGAACAACAAGATCTTCCCCTGTAAGATTTTTATTTTCAATTTCTTCGACTTTTTTCACTACCAAATCACTATGGTTATCAAGATAATAGGTTTCAATTCCGTGAGATGCCTTACTTTCGCTAGAATTAATATGTATGGAAATTATAAGATCTGGATTCAATTTTTCGGCCATCGCCGCCCGCTCTTGAAGCGTGACCGTCCGATCAAAGCTACGAGTCAAATAAGCCTTGTATTTTTTGTCCTTAAGCTTCGCTTGTACTAATTGCGATATTTCCAGTGTGAAATTTTTTTCAAATACATAATCAGCAAATTTTTTTTTATTAATAACCCTTTCGCCCACTATGGCAGTAGCGCCATTATCCTCACCGCCGTGGCCTGGATCAATTAATACAGTATATTCGTCGGCACGAATCTGCTTGGCAAAAACCAAAAGTAAAATAACAATATTGAACAGCTTAGTTAAAATCATTTTATGAAATACCATTAATATAATTTTACAAGTTTATGGTGAGGGAAATATTTGGCAAGAATTTTTTTGTAATCCATTCCTTTTTGCGCCATATCCAATGCCCCCAATTGACACATTCCCACTCCGTGGCCATTTCCTCTTCCCGTGATCAAAAATTCTTCTGTATCATATTTGATATAATAGTTATTAGAAGGGAAAATAACTCTACCAAAATAACGCCGAGGCCATGTTTTAGATAATACAAAAACACTATCACCCAAATAGATTCTGAAGCTGTTATTTTTATATCTATCTGGCGCTAACATAAATTGTTCTTTGTCCATCGACGATAGATCGACTTCCGGAATCAATTCTTGCTTAATTAACCATCGAAAAAATTTAATCATCCTTATTTTTTCTATTTTTGAAGTCCAATATGGATCAGCATGTTTTTCACAGTTTTTACACTCAACACCAACATATCCAGGAACCTCATTTCCCCAAACTTGTCCTGGTAAAATTGTCTTTCCTCCGCATTTAGCATGAAAAAATATAGGGGTAATATCTTCGCTATCATCCGTTTTTAATATCTCTCCCTCCGTCTGTTTGGCCGCGGCCAGAGCATTGGGGGTAAGATCAAAAAACGTTCCATTGACCTGATCTTTTTCAGAATTTTCAAGATCAAACAAAGCATCTTCAGAGGCAGCACTTTTTCTCTGCCCCATCTTATAAAGAGCATACGTCCTGGCCGCTACTGCCTGTGCCTTAAGTGCCTCCACTGGCCATGCTCCATTCATTTCCTTGGGGAGCAATAATGAAATATATTCTTCTAACGACAGCTCATTAATTAGATCACAGCGCTGTTCCTTGGGCCCCAATGATACAATGAGATTTCCGCTATATTTTTTATTATCAAACGATAATAGGCCTGTTTTTGATTTTAGCGATGCCAATAATATCGATTCCGAGCGATAGGACTCTTTTCCTAAATACTTGCTGCAGCTATAATAAACTTTTTTACGTCCATCAAAATTTGATAATGTTTTTTTTAAGTAATTTTTTCTTGTAATATCAGTGCCTATAATCTCAACGTCTTTTAAATTTTTCCCTACCATAACTTTTATGATTGGAATTTTAGAGGCCTTATATAAAAACTTGGAAGGAGTCGCTGAAAAAGCGATCGGAAAAAAAATCTGTCCGTAAATAATTGCCACAAATAAAAACAAAAAGAGTTTCAAACAACTACTCCAATCCTTGGATCTGTCTCGAAACCAAAATACGCCTCATGCGTATTGCTAACCTTCCACTATATTCTACCGGGCAATAAATTTTTATACAAGCTGTTTATCTGATGGACTATTTTTACTATCTCCTAAAATTACTCAGTTAGAAGATCCTCCCCTCCTAAATTCTTTTTTTTCATCTTTTCGATCAAGGTCGTTCGATTTAAGCGCAAAAGCTTCGATGCCTGATTTTTATTTCCATTCGTTCGATCTAGAGCTTGCAAAATCAGGGAGTCCTCGATTTCAGATAAGATATCTTTGAGATCCAACCCTTCATTTGGTAGTTGTACAATACTCTTGTAAGTGATGGCCGTTTCCGGCCGCGATTGAAAAAATTTAGCAGGTAAATCAGAGATTTTAACAACGCTTCCGCCTTTTAAAATAACCAGTCTTTCAATCAAATTTTCTAACTCTCGTACATTTCCAGGCCAGTTGTGGCCAATCAAAGTTGACAGGGCATCTTCCGTAAATTCGATTTTATTCCGTCCATCTGCACTTACAAACTTAGAAAGGAAAAAAGAAACAAGCAGCGGAATATCTTCACGCCTCTCGCGTAGAGGAGGAATTTTTAGTGGTATAACGTTAAGCCTATAATACAAATCCTCTCGAAAATCGCCGGCAGCAACCGCCTGTTCAAGATTTTTATGAGTAGCAGTAATAATTCGAGCATTAAAACTAACAGTGGCCGACGAGCCGACTGGTTCAATTTCCCGATTCTGAATGGCGCGCAAAATTTTTACTTGTAATAAAAGTGGCATGTCACCAATTTCATCTAGAAAAACTGAACTATTATTCGCCAACTCAAATCGCCCAATCCTATTTGAAATCGCCCCAGTGAACGAACCTTTAGTGTGCCCAAAAAGTTCACTTTCTAAAAGCTCGCTCGGAATAGCACTACAATTCACTGCCACCATTCGCTGCTGGCCTTTGGACGATAACGAATGGATTGCTCGAGCAACTAGTTCCTTGCCAGTACCAGATTCACCTGTGATCAAAACTGTAGAATCAGAATTCGCAATTTTTTTTATGCGTTCAAAAACCTCTTTCATTTTAGGAGAACGGCCAATCATCTTTTCAAAACAATCTTCCTTACTTGGTGCTTCAACTTCAAACTTTCGATGAATAAAACTTGGCCTGTTGCCTCCACCATTTTTCTCTGTCCCATTTTGGCCCAAGGCGATCAATTGTTCCCGGGAAAATTCCAATTTTGAATTAATAGATTGAACTAAGATATCTACCAAGTTATCTAAATCAAAGGGTTTGGTTAAATAATGTAACACACCTTTTTTGGTGGCCTGAATAGCAGTTTTTACGGAGGCAAAACCGGTCATCACTATACTTAAAAAGGAGTAATTTTTTTCGCGCAAAATATCAATAAGAAGTAACCCGTCTGCTCCGCTATTTTCAAAAGCAATATCCGTTAGCAAAACAAAAGTTTCACCTGGAGGAATGTGTCCAATTCCTTCTAAAAATTCAGTGGGAGATTTAAAAAATATGACATCACAATTTAATTTTTTCTGTAAAAATCTTAAAATTGCTTTTCCTAAAACTACATCATCGTCTACCAGATATATTTTTGGCAGCGCACAAGTACTATCTTTACTTGCGCTTTCTTTTTTAAACGAGTCATGTATAAAATTTATCTCATTCAACGATACATCTCAGCTTAGTTCATTTCCCTTTAATTTGAGAAAAAGGGTAGAGTACATTTAAAATTTTAGCTAATGACTGGATGGGTGTCAATTTTTAGACACTAGGAAAATTCTTTCAAAATCAATCTGTAGCAAACTACTCGGTTAAGCGTATTAAGTGCTTAAAGGTGCTAATCGATTTATCTGGCCCCCCTGCCCAATAGTAGTAAGACAAAAAAAGAATACATACAAAACAGACAAAGGCATTTGCCAGGGACATCTTCTTATAGGACTTAAGCCAATAAACATAGGCAAATTCAAATCCTATCAGTCCCAGGGGTACGGCCCAAAAAGGTGTATATCTTAATATGAAATAGAAAACATCCATCTAAACAATAGTATCAATGGCCATAGGTGCAGTAAAACTATTTTATCAATGATTTTAATTCTTCTACCTTATCTAATTTTTCCCAAGTAAAGCCATGCTCTGATGTTCTTCCAAAATGGCCATATGCCGCAGTTTCAGCATAAATTGGCCGCAAAAGGTTTAGTCTAGTGATAATCGCTTTGGGTTTCATATTAAATACTTTATTAATGGCAGCATTAATCTTAGCAATAGGATATCTCTCCGTACCAAAAGTATTCACCATAAAAGATACTGGCTCTGCTATCCCAATAGCATAAGCTACCTGCACTAATGCGCGATCAGCAAGGCCTGCGGCGACAATATTTTTTGCTACATGTCTTGCGGCGTATGCTGCTGACCTATCCACCTTGGAAGGATCTTTTCCAGAGAATGCTCCACCTCCGTGACTTCCATGTCCACCGTAAGTATCAACAATAATTTTGCGTCCGGTTAATCCGCAATCTCCCATTGGCCCACCAATAACAAAACGGCCCGTTGGATTGATAAAAATTTTAGTTTTATTATCAATCAAATTTGAAGGTACTACCTCCTTAATAACCGTCTCCATAATCCCTTCTCGAATCTGTTTCTGGGTCATCTCTGATGCATGTTGAGAAGAAACTACAATGGCCTCAATGCGCTTCATTTTGTCATTTTCATAAACAGCAGATACTTGGGTTTTTCCATCTGGACGCAATAGCGGCATAATATTATTTTTGCGTACATAAGATAGTCGCTGTGCTAATTTATGTGAAAAATCTATGGTGTATGGCATAAAATTATCCGCTTCTTTGATAGCGTAACCAAACATCATTCCCTGATCTCCGGCACCTTGTTCATGTTCTCCTCCGACTTCATCAACACCTTGAGCGATATCAGAAGATTGTTCATGAATAGAAACAAGTACCGAACAGGAATGCCCATCAAAACCCTTATCCGAGTGATCATAGCCAATATCAATAATTTTTTCCCTTATAACTTTTTGAATGTCGACATATGACTTGGTGCGGATTTCCCCAGATACGATGGCCAGACCTGTTGCCATCATAGTTTCACACGCTACACGAGAATTTGCATCTTCCTTTAACATGGCGTCTAGAATTGTATCTGAAATTTGATCAGCAATTTTATCTGGATGACCTTCTGTTACCGATTCTGATGTAAAAATGTAATCTCCGCTCATAACCATCTCCGTAATTAAAAAATAACTAGCTTTTTTGAATTTATTTCTATCGACTGAATTAGGAGTATATATTAACGCTACTGGGTATTCAACAAAATGTTCGAGGTTTGTTTTGGCCCAACTTGAAAATACTTAAAGAGGTGGGGATTTCTATGTTTAAAAAAATTCAATTGCCCCGTCAGGTGAACATAGTTGCGTCCATCTATTTCGATCACTTTGTATGGCCGTCCAAATGAATCTATAAAATGGTAAAGGTAGTGATAGTTACCCTGAACATATCGCTGGCGCAATCGTTCATTAAGCGATGCCTCCACCGAAAGTCCAGGGCGTTCGGAAATAGGCTTAAACGTATTCCATACACTATCCATGCTAATTCTGCCGACCATGGAAGCGCGAGAATAATAGCGAATGGCCGGAAAATTATTTTCTGACTTATAGATAGAGTCCAGAGCAATTTTCACATTTTCATGCCGCAATTTAGTTGATTGACGATTCATCGAAGGACAAAAAACCCTCACCGTTCCTGCTATAAAATAATAAGTAAACGAAAATTCTCCTTCTTTAAAAAGGACATTTGCCCAGGGATAATTTTGCACAATCCCCTTTAGGTGATCATCTAGATAGTAGAATATATCATCATCCTTATCCAGGGTTGAGTAGATAGGATCTTTGGCGCGATTAATAACCACCTCTGCAATATCTCGACGTTCTAATGCATCTGCCCCATCTACTCTTCCAACCTCATTAAATAAAATTGTCTCGATAATAAATATCTTCATCAGCAAATCTTCTTGTTTTATCCAAAACTTATAAATGTCTGCTTGTTTATTTAGCACGAAATCACGCAAAGCAATTAACGCTTGTGCGCGTTGGCCTAGGTATTGCTTTTCATTTTGCATACTATTTTCACAAAGTGTTTTATAAAAATTATATTTGCGCTCAGTTCTATCGGCCCATTCCTGTGTGCGCTCAATCAACTGTTTTTGTCCTTTCCGTAGCATCATATCGATCTGATCTAAAATATAAATTAAATCAGAACGCAGCACCTCTGAAATAAAATCCTGCTCTTTTTGGGCCTCCAAAAACAGAGTGTTTAGTGCAGTCCTAAGCATTAAATCGCTTTGAGTATTGTCCTTATTTTGTGCTCCGTCCTCTAAAATCCGACGATAAAAAGCAAGATCGTTGGCCTTTTTAATAGATGCAAGATCGTTTTTATCTTTGTAAAGATCATGTTCTAAGCGCCACTTAAGGTGATCGACAGGAAAAAGATAGCCTTGTAAAAAACTAATCCTCTTCATTAGTGCATCAAATTTTTCACTAAAGGCAATAAATTCTAACTTCGACCTGGCCAAACTTTCTATTTTGCTTTTGCCTACAGTGCTCTCATTAAAATCATTTTTGTGCTTTAGTAGTTGATTGATATTTTTTCTAAATGAAAGTATCGAGTTGCGTATAATTTTTAATTCCGCATTATTCGGTATAAGCGGAATCAACCCGCGAATCCACGCAATTTTTCTTACCATTTCTGGCAAATGTTTTTTTATAGTTTCACTATCAAGTTTTCCATCTGGCAAAAGTGGAACATGATTTCCATCTCCCTTAAAATCTCGATACAAGCGCCAAAATTTTTCTTCTGTTCCTGCTGGACAAAAGGAGTTCGAAAAATTCTTCTGAATAACATCGTACTTATTAATTACAAGCTGATCATCGATTGCTTCTGACCCGAAGGCCACTCCCTCAAGTAGTACATATAAGAAGAAAAACAGATTAAGCATCAACAAACATCTCCATAAATTACATCATTTTATCTTACTCGCAAATTCACTCTGCCAGAAACCCCGCATAGTACTATTACTTAAAAAAGCAAAAATCGTTTTATCGCTAGCATTATTTTCAATCATCTCAATTAACACTTCCAAGCTCTCTACTCCTACTGCCCTCACGCCTTTGGCCGATAGTCCCTGGGCCAGCTTAAACACATCCAAGGTGTTGCTATTTATTGCTGTAGTTTCTCGCTCTGGCCGTAAAATAATGGCCAAAATACTCTGTCCAAAAACATTGAGATATTCTTTTTCAAAAATAGCACTACGCGCAGTGGCGGAGGCCGGTTCAAAAATAGCAATGAGATTTTTTTCTGGATGTGTGGTTTTAATAGCATCCAAAGTAATAGAAATGGCGCTGGGGTGATGAGCAAAATCATCGATAAAAATAGCTCCTTTGTATTGCCCCTTATATTCTTGCCGACGCTTCACCATTTTTAAATCCGCAATGGCATGATTAATTGCCTGATAGGTAAATCCTTCCGTTAAAGCATAAATAATCGTGGCCGAAAGATTTAAAATATTTTGCTTACCAGTAATATTAGTTTTAAAGAGATACTCCTGCTCTTTGAAGTTAATTTTAAAGGTTGTTCCTGAGGAGGTGGCCAACATAATCCGAGGGCCTGGTTTATAATTATCTCCATAGAAAAAAACTTCTCGTTCAGAATAAGGCCCGTTTTTAAAAAACTCCTCACTCAAATTGCGAAGATCTGAAAAATCAGTATTGAAAATAAATTTTCCATCAATATTTGGCATCGCCGCTCGAAACTGATCTTTTATTGCCTCTACGTTGGCAAAAATATCTGCATGATCATACTCTAAGGAAGTTAAAATCAAATCATTGATAAAATAATTTCTAAACTTAGATATTTTATCAAAGTAGGCACTATCATATTCATCAGACTCAATGAAGAAGTACTTGCCATTTCCCAGCGCAGCAGAATTTCTACCCTCAATAACTCCTCCCACTAAATATCCTGGGTTCTCACCTAGCTTTTCAAAAAGTTGTGTTGCCAAATAAGTCGTTGTTGTCTTCCCATGTGTACCCGCAATACCCACAACGTTTATATTCCTTAGCACAAGTGCTCCCAGGGCCTGTGGAAAAGAGACAAAGGGCACTCCTGATTTTTCTATGCGCTTAGCATCTATCCCGTCACGAGGGACAACGTTCCCAACAACAATCAGATCAAATTTTTTTAAATCCTCTTCACTAACTTCACTAAGTAGGTGACACGGGATCTTTAATCTTTTTAAATAATCACTCATAGGTGGTGCATAAACACTGTCTCCTCCTTCCACCGCCAGGCCTTTCTCTTTGAGTAAACAGGCCGCTGCCCCCATTCCTGTTCCGCAAATACGATAAAAAAATATGCGCTTCATTGTGTCTTGTTTTTTTATTAAATCATCAATCGAAATCATGCTGGAAAGATCCATCTCTCACCTTCCTTCTTAGGTAAAATTATTCCAAATAAAACTACCTACCTCACGTCGTAGTTTATTTAAGGCCATCCGTTCATAGTTAGCATATTGAGTATAATTGGTTAGAAGGGCATATCCCTTACCGCTTTTTAAATCAATCCATAAAGAAGTTCCCGTAAATCCCAAATGACCGATTGTGGGGCCTACGAACCCTGGCCCGGCCAATGAAGTCTCTCCGGTGGCAATATCCCATCCCCGTACGAAGCGCCCCTCTTTTTTGGTGGCCAATACATCTAGAATTTTTTTTTGAAGATTTAATTTTTTATTAATATTTATCAGAGTTTTGCACAATCCCTCTACGGTAGCAAAGAGTCCAGCGTGAACAACAAATTCATCAAGCACAAAAGCATTGTCATCATGCACAACAGCTGTTATTTCTCGCCCCCCGCGCAATCCTGTGACAGCACAATTTTTGCCAGGAGATAAATCTTTCCAATATAAAAGTTCTTGGTCCCAATAGGTCTCGCAGCGTTTTTTTAAATTAACACCTAGTTTTTTTTCTAACTCCAGCATTAATCGTAGTGCGGAAAAATCTGAATAAGTCGTAGTTGTAGCTTTTATGGCATAAGACGAAATAAAATCTCGCCACTCACTCTTGGCCAGTCTCCCATGGGCCGGTAGTCCGGCCCTATGTTCAAGAAGCAAAAGCATCTCTTCATCAAATATTTTTTCATTCTCTAAATAAAGAACGCCCAAAGTAAGTGGTTTAGTCAAGCTGGCCAAATCAAAATAAATTGGGGAAGTATTAAGATAGGATTTATTTTTAGTTAATTCAAAAAAAAAAATCTCTGCGGAATTTAGATCAAACGCTCCGACGGCCAAACAATCAAATTTTTGCTTGGCCAATTCTTTTTGACAATATTTTTGCAAACTATTCATCATAAAAGAATAATCGCTCAATTTAGTTGCAACTTGTCACTTAAGTATCTTTTCAAATTATCAATCGCAATCCGCTCTTGTTTCATTGAATCACGTTCTCGCACAGTAACCGCATTATCGGTTAAGGAGTCATAATCTACTGTGATACAGAAGGGGGTTCCTATTTCATCTTGTCGCCGATAACGCTTACCAATGGAACCAGAAGTGTCATATTCCGCACGGTAATTTTTTTGTATATCTGCAAAAATTGGCCGCGCTTTATCTTCTAAGTCAGTCTTTTTCATCAGCGGCAAAACAGCAACTTTTATAGGTGCGATGTCTGGCTTAAATCGCATTACAGTCCGTTCACTCTCTCCGCCCCCCTCATTTTCCAAGCGATAAGCATCACACATTAATGCAAGAATTGTTCGATCGCTTCCTACAGATGTCTCAATAACGTAAGGGATATATTTGTTGTTATTATCTGCCTGATCAACATACTGTAAATTTTTCCCAGAATATTGTTGATGCTGGGTTAAATCAAAATTGGTTCGAGAGTGAATTCCCTCCATCTCTCCCCACCCCATCGGAAATTCATATTCAATGTCAATTGCAGCATCTGCATAGTGGGCAAGTTTAGTGTGTGGGGCCCAGCGTAATCGTTCTGGGCGGAGGCCATTTTCTAGATGCCAGTTCCAACGAATCTCTTTCCATTTTTCCATGTGCTCCATCTGCGTCCCCGGCCGAACAAAGTATTGCATCTCCATCTGCTCAAATTCGCGAGTTCTAAAAATAAAATTCCCAGGAGTAATTTCATTACGGAATGCTTTACCTATTTGAGCAATCCCAAACGGCAACTTCAGACGCATCGTCGCTTGCACATTTAAAAAATTTGTAAAAATACCCTGGCAAGTTTCTGGACGCAGATAGATAGTGGAGGCAGCATCTTCAACTGCTCCCATTTTTGTACTAAACATCAAATTGAAAGCACGAGGTTCGGTAAAACTTCCCTTCTCACCGCAGGCCGGACATGGTTTTGTTAGGTCAATTTGATCTTCTCTAAAGCGTGCTTTACATTTTTTGCAATCAACTAATGGATCGGTGAAGTTATCTATATGTCCCGATGCCTTCCAAACCGTTGGATGCATCAAAATAGAAGCATCAATTCCCGAAATATCCTCACGATAAGTCATGGCCTTCCACCAGCGGGCCTGTATATTTTTTTTAAGCTCCACCCCCAACGGGCCATAGTCCCAACATGAGCCAAGTCCGCCATAAATTTCTGAACTTTGAAAAACATAACCTCTTCGCTTGGATAAACTGACTAATTCTGCCATTGATTTCAAATTACTTTCTGACACAATATTGCTCCTTGATGCTTTTTATATTTGTTCTTTGGATTATCCTTGAATATGATGGCCTAACCAACGCTCATCTATATCAATATCATAGGGGAATAGGCATGTTTGATGTTATCGTTGAAATGGAAAAAATACAAGATCCCTTTAGCGGACTAGGTCAGTTTTGTTATCACCTGGGCCGCGAGCTTTTGGCCAATTCTTTCGAAAATAAACTGCACTTTCTTTTGCCACCAAAATCCTCAACTATCTTTGCCGGCCATCGAAATAATAACCCTCCACTTATTTTGAATAAAATTTATAAAAACCTATCTTTTCTGGCCCCCAAATCAAAGGTATGGCATGCCACACACCAGGACTCTCCTTACTTGCCAGGCAATCGTCAAACTCGCTATATTTTAACCATTCATGATTTAAACTTCATTTTTGAAAGCAAGCGTTCCCCACGTGTTCTTAATCGCTATAAAAAAACTTTGCAAAAAAAAATTGATCGGGCCACCCACGTAGTTTTTATTTCACAATTTACCAAAAAACAAGTTAGCGAAAGCTTAACAATTGATCCATCCAAGGCCTCCGTTATTTATAACGGTATTGCACTTACCCATTTTGATAGTCCCCATCGGCCAACTTTTTTTAATTCATTTGATTCTAAGAGTAAGTTTTTCTTTTCCATTGGTGCTATTTTGCCAAAAAAAAACTTTCATGTATTAATCGATTTAGCGCGCTCTATGCCCGAATATAATTTCATTTTGGCCGGAACAACTTTTCACCCTTATGCCCAAAATATTTTGCAACAATTAAAAGACGCTGGACTAACAAATCGCTTCATAATGCCGGGGACCATTAGCGAAGAGGATAAGTTTTGGCTTTATAAAAATTGCGAAGCTCTTTTATTTCCTTCACTTTTTGAAGGATTTGGTATTCCCGTTGCAGAGGCCATGAGTTTGGGGCGGCCAGTTTTTCTATCCCGCCACACTGGCCTTCCAGAAATTGGCGGGCCGCATGCTTTTTATTTTGAAAATTTTCAAGCAGAACATATGCGAGAAGTGATTTTACGCCAACTAGCAACCGTTGCAAGAGACCCTCTTTCCTATGCTACTAAGGCAATTGCTCATACCTCTTCTTTTTCCTGGAAAATGGCGGCCCAGCGCTATTTAGAAATATATGCTAAAAAATAATTTACTTTTCTACTGAATAACCACTGGCCTGCCAGCCGGCAATACCATTTTTAAGATTATAGATGCGCTTAAATCCATTATTAATTAAAATTCGAGCGGCCACAGTGCTTCGATTTCCACTTGCGCAGTAAATAAATACATCCTGGTTTTTATATTTTTCTATTTCCGAATATCGCATTTGTATTTCATCTATAGGAATAAGCAATGACCCAGCAATTTTACCCTGTGCATATTCTCCAGCAGTTCGAACATCGATAATGAGGGGCCGTACATTATCAATCAACTCTTTGGCCTCTTTGGCCTCAATGAATTTATAGTTGGCCTGCTGATATTCGATAACTTTAATTTTTCCTTTAAAATTACCTAGCGTATACGAAAACTCTCCGACCTTTGCCATTTTTACTAACTTCGACTTATCTAAATCAGAAGAGACCTTCTCTTTAAACTGCAAATCAGGAATATTAAATTCTATTTCTTTCAGTGCCGGATCTAATTTGAATTTTACATAATCGCCACGATATACAGTATAGTTATTCTCGGCAGTATCGGCCTTGATTTCTAAAATTCTTAATCCTTTTTCAATCGTTCCCGAAGTTTCTTCGGCGATTACTGATGACACCATCATTGCTAAACATAAAAATAATTTCATACTTTTTTACTCCTTTAATATCCTACGAAAAAATAATTAATGGACGAAGCAGACTGCCTGCTCCGTTTTTTAGCTCTTCGGCCAATCCTAATAATCTATCTGAATTTTTTCCAGAAATCCATCGGTGCGATCCCATAATTTCTTGGCCAATACGCTGACAATCTTTCAAATCCTCACCCGACAATTGGACACCATTATTAAATTTAAAGCTCATCTTTTCATTCAAAACAATTACTCCAAATTTTAACACCCTTTCAATCGGAACTCCCTGACGCATTATCTCTTCTCCAGACAATCCCCTTATTCTCGGCATCATTCTAGATAAATTCAATGAATCGCGCATGTGCATCTGTCCAATTGATTCTCGCACCAATCCCACTAAAGACCCCAATGTACCAAGCTCTCTTGCACAATCTTCAAATAAAGTGCGAATATAGGTTCCACTGCCAACCTCAAATCGCACACTCAGATAGGGAAAAGCATATTTTACTACTTCAATTTTATAAATAACTCTCTTTACTGCTTCCTTTTTTATTTCCACACCTTCGCGGGCCCATTCATGTAATGCACGCCCTTGAAATTTAGTAGCGGAATGTTTAGGTGGTGATTGCCAATAATCGCCTAAAAATTTTTGTCGCAAAAAGTCTTCGATAAACTTTTTGTCAAATTTTGCAATAACTGTTTGTAAATATTCTGAACTATCAAAATTAATTGCCGGCGAGGTAGGATCTCCCGAATCCGTTTGCACTCCCAGTTTACCAATGGCCAAGTAGGTTTTGGGAAGCTTCTCATGAATAAGTTCATTTAATCTGGCCGCACCTCCGACCCCCACTAGCAATACTCCAGATGCAAATGGATCCAGCGTACCAAAATGGCCAATTTTACCAAAATCACCTGGAAGAATTTTTTTTAGTAGACGAACAACGTCATACGAAGTCTGTCCGGCCGATTTAAAAATATTAAAAACAGTCGGAGAATAGCGGAATGACTGCTCGGCCATTTTAGAATACATTTAGTAATTTTTTCCCAACTTTACTTCTTCTTGTAAAATCTGAATAATATTATGCTCTGACTCAAATTGGGCATCATATAAAAAATGAATTTGCGGTGTATGACGAACCTTTAAAATGGTGGCCAACATTGAACGAATCTTGGGAGCTACTCCCACTATTGCCTTTTCTACTTGGACTTTAATTGTGCTATCAAAAACATCCCAATATAGCTTGGCAATTGAGTAGTCTGCTGTTAATTCCACTTTGGTAATTGTCACTCGCTGCAACCGTGCATCAGACATCTTAGTGCGCAGCAACAGATTTACCTCCTGTAAAACCATCTCTTGGTAGCGCTCTTTTTTAAAGTTATTCTTCTTATTACCGGTTGTATTCATAAAACCTTCCACGCTGTAGTGTATTACACAGAGGCATGATGCTCTGCTTTAGCACTATTTTTGGCCGCCTTGGCCTCATCCTTAGCAACGTCTTCCAGCGTTCGCTTCTTAATCTCAATTTTATATGCTTCGAAAATATCTCCAACCTTTATGTCATTAAATTTCTCTAGCGCGATACCACACTCATAACCATTATTAACTTCTTTAGCGTCATCTTTAAAGCGTTTAAGTGAAGATAGCTGTCCATCGTGAACAATTTTCCCATCTCGCAATAGTCGAATCTTACATCCGCGTTCTATTTTTCCATCAATGACCATTGAGCCAGCAATAACTCCGACCTTTGGAATGACGAATGTGTCCTTAACCTCGGCACGACCGATAAATGCTTCACTTGTCTCTGGAGTTAATAATCCCTCCATTGCCAATTTTATGTCATTTAATAATTCATAAATTATCGAATAAGTCTTAATATCCACGCCTTTTAATTCCGCAAGTTTTCTTGCAGTAGTAACCGGACGCATATTAAAGCCAATAATGAATCCCGAAGAGGAGCTGGCCAAGCTTACATCGCTGTCAGTAATAGGGCCGACGCCTCCACCAATAACTTTCACCGCCACTTCGCTATTAGACAAAGGCTCAACTGACTGTTTTATTGCTTCAAAAGAACCATTAACGTCTGCACGTATAACCAATTTAAGCTCTTTTCGATCTGAAGTACTATCTTGACTCAAAGTAAAGAAATCTTCTAAAGAAAGCTTTTTCTGCGTTGGAGATTGCTCTAACTCTTTTCTCTCTGTCGTTCGATTACTTACAATTTTTTTGGCCTCTCGCTCGTTTTTAACTGTGTGTAAAATATCTCCAGGGTTGGGCGGTTCATCTATACCTAAAATTTGTACAGGAGTGGATGGGCCAGCTTCCTGTAATTGTTCGCCGCGATGATCAGTTAAGCTTCGGGCGCGTCCATAGCATTCTCCCACTACCACATAATCACCCTTAGTTAGTGTCCCACTTTGAATTAAAACAGTTGCTACCGGGCCTCTACCTTGTTCAATTTTGGACTCCACAACAAAGCCTTGCGCTGGGCCCTTAGGATCAGCACGCAATTCTAAAATTTCCGCTTGCAAAGCAATGGCCTCTAGCAAATTATCTACTCCATCGCCTTTTAGTGCCGAAATATTTACAAATTGGGTGGTTCCACCCCATTCCTCCGGAGTAATTTCAAATTCTGTCAACGCTTGCTTGATTCGATCAGGATTTGCTCCTTCCTTATCCATCTTGTTAATGGCCACAATCATTGGCACTTCAACATTCTTGCAAAAACGAATAGATTCTACTGTCTGAGGCATAACCCCATCATCTGCCGCCACTACCAAAACTACAATATCAGTGACTTGGGCACCTCGCTGTCTCATCGCTGCAAAAGCGGCGTGTCCGGGGGTATCTAAGAAAGTTAGCGTACTATCTCCAACCTTCACCGAATAAGCTCCAATGTGTTGAGTAATTCCTCCAGCTTCTCCCGCTGCAACTTTTTCGTGTCTAATATAATCAAGAAGCGTTGTTTTTCCATGATCGACATGTCCCATAATGGTAATAATGGGGTTTCTCAGCGGTAAATTATTTTTTTGATCTTCGCTCAACTCGACCTTTCCAATAACTTCTTGCTCATCAAAGGCCACATCCTCAACGCGATAGCTATAAAGGGCGGCGATCTCTTGCGCCAGTTTTATCCCAACATAATCCTCTGGATTAACCAGTAAATTAATATCTAAAACCTGGTCGGCCAACGCTTCAAATTTTATTTTTAGTTTTTGAGCAATCTCCAAAATAGTTCCACCTTGATGAAGATGAATCACTCTTTTGGATTCTTTGGTTTCCGTAATATGGGTATAGTCAGATGGCCCATTGTATATCTTTTTCTTTTTCATCTGCGAATAGAGCGGACGACCTAGACTACCAAGTGCGGTATATGACTTTAATTCGTCTTCTGCTCTAAAAAGATTTATGTCACGAATTTTTGCGCCACCTTTAATTTTTCCCGACATCATGGAGGCCAATCCCCCCATGCGCTTTTTGGAGTGATTTTTCTCATCTTTAGAATCAGCGTCATCAAACTCTACAAGCTCAGTTGCAACTTTTTTCCCACCAGCTGTTGCTGCTGGTGGAATATATACTGGCGTAAAGCGATGCACTTTTTCTTCCGGTTGTCCGCCTTTATCCTGGGCCGACGAATGCTTCTCTGGAGTGGCCACAACCTTCTTTTCCGAAACAACTGGAACAGAGACTACTCTAAGTCCACTTGGGCGAGAAGGCCGCTTGGAAGTAGAAATTTGCGGCGTGGCCACGCTAGCAATTTCTTTATTTTCATCGCTATGATCTGGCGTCTTGTGTTGCCCAACCTCAATATCTGTGATGTTTTCTGCTTCTACCGCATTGTTTTCAATCTCATTAAACTCTACTCTCTCCTCTGTAGTAACATCATCGGCCATCTCATGAGATTGTTCTGTCTCTACTGCCTCATAATGCTGCTGCATATCTGTAGAATTTTCTTTATCGGTTGTTTCCGCAATCATTCCCTTTTTGCGAACAACAATGCCTTTTTTCTTGGCCGCATCGCTTTTCTTATCAAGATCTTTATTGGCCTCTGCGGTGGCAATTCCAGTAGATGAAACAGTTGCCGGGGAACTTTTGGCCGGCGTTCCTTCCGTTTTTTTCTTAACAACTTTTTTAACTACTTTTTTTGGCGGCGAAGTCTCTGCTTCCTTGGGAGCGAATAGTTCTGCCACTTTCGTTAAATCTTCGTCGGATAACTCTGACATATGATTTCGAACTGCGAAACCACCGGCCTTCAGTTTTTCTACCAACTCAATTGCCCCCAGATTCATCTCTTTGGCCAATTCAAAAATTTTCTTTGCCATCACCACTCCACATTTTATTTACACATACGTTACAAAAAACAAAATCTCTATTAGCTATTTCAATTTAAAAGCGGCCAACTCCTCACGCAATCTCTTTTCCGCATCAGAGAACTTAGATTTTTGCTCTGCTGGTGTACTTTCCTTGCTATCGCCATCTAAAATCCCTTTGTATGCAGGAACTGCAGAGGCCGAAACAATTTCTTCCTCTTCTGTGGGAACAAGTTTAACTGTATCATTTTCCACGGCGGCCTTGGTTTCTGCCAAAATTGCTTCTGCGATGTTAATCTCTACGTTTAAGATTTCGCGCAACTCTTCCGAAGTCATATCATTTAAATCTGCCACGCTCATGATACCAGATTGAACCAGTACTTGCGCTCTAGGATCGTTAATCGTGGTAATCTGCAACAGATTTTCTGTGGATCTTTTAATTTTTGACTGCAGCTTGGTTTTAGATATTATATTAATTTTATATCCACTAAGCATGGCGGCCAATCTGACATTTTGCCCTTTGCGGCCAATGGCCAACGAGAGCTGATCATCTTCCACTACCACATCTAACGAACCGTTAGCAGAATCAATCATGATGTTAGCAATTTCTGCTGGGGCCAGTGCGGCCCTCGCAAATTCGGTCAATTCATCAGACCATTTAACAATGTCGATTTTTTCACCTTGCAATTCGTTAACGATATTCTGGACACGACTTCCCTTCATTCCAACGCACGCTCCAACCGGATCAATTTCTCGATCAGTCGAACGAACAGCAATCTTTGCTCTCTGGCCTGGCTCACGAGCGGCAGATTTAATTTCAATAGTCCCATCTTGAATTTCTGGAACTTCGTTTTCAAAAAGTTTAACCAAGAACATCGGAGAAGTTCTGGACAAACGAATTTCTGGCCCCCTATTTGTCATAACAACTTCTGATAAATAGGCCTGAATTCTATCTCCAGGCTTAAAATTTTCACTGGGAATTATTTCTCTCCGAGGCAATATGGCCTCTGCTTTCCCTAAATTAACCACGATGTTACCCCGTTCATAACGAGTGGCCGTACCAGTAATCATCTCTTTTTCTCTGTGCTTAAATTCCGCAAACAATATTTCTCTTTCGGCATCTCGGACCTTTTGAAAAATAATTTGCCTGGCAGTTTGTACATCCACCCGACTAAAGTTTGGATTTTCAATTCTAATACCAACCTGATCTCCAACCTCTACATCTGCATCTAACACTTTTGCATCGTTTAAAATAATCTCTAGGATTGGATCCTTCACTACATTAACAACGCTTTTGTATTGATAGATCTCAACGTCATCATCTTCCGCATTGTAGCGAGTTTCGTATTCGCCCTGCAGTCCAAATTTTTTTCTTGCTGTCACCAGGAAAGCTTGCTCAATTGCTTCAACCACAACTTTCTTGTCAATTCCTCTTTCCTTTCCGAGAGTCTCAATCACTCTTCCTAATTCAGTAAAACTCATAGTTACCTTCCTTCCTTTCGCTCGTTCACGCGTTCATTTTCTACTAAATGGTTGCCTCTAAGTTGGCCTTTTTTATTATTTCAAAAGCTAAATTATATTTTTTCTTTTCAAATTCAATTTCGATTTGCTCTTCATTCACCCGTACAAGCGTAGCAACAACCTTGCGTTTTTTTATCAACGCACCATTAACTCCATTTACGTCTCCGTTGTTATTAAATTCAACTTTAATTTGCTCTCCAACCGCCATATCAAAATGCGTTTTGTTCTTTAGTTGCCGGTAAATTCCAGGAGAAGAGACTTCGACCGTGATTGATTCGGGTATCCACTCTGCTTGTTCAAAAACATCGGTAAGAGCATGATCCACTTTGGCGCAATCCTCTAATCTCGCCGTCTTAGTTTCCTTATCGAAAATAAAAATAGTAAGCCGCTTGGCCCCCGCCGCATAAGTCAGGTCATATAGTCCAAGGCCCAGTTGTTCAACAACGCCCTGACATAATTCAAAAAACTTCGATTCCGCTCCTGCTCTTACAACCTTGAAATCCATATTTCCTATACTCAGATAAAAAAAAGGGCGGACACCAAAATTCCACCCCACATAAACAGACCAAAACACATAAAAACAACAAGTTAATGCTGTATCAGTTTTTATCTGCAAAGGCAATCTTAATTTTGCATATTTGATAAAGACGATCGGTAGCAAAAAAACTATTTTTTCATAAAGCGGATCATCGCTAATCCGTCTTTTCCCTGTCCGTAAAAATTACGAAGGCGATGTATGGCCGAGAAACCAGCTCTCTGATATAGCTTGATTGCCACTTTATTTTGCTCCTCAACTTCTAAGTAAATCTTCAAAAACTGCTCTGTTTTTCCGATAAAAGAAAACGCTTCCTGTAATATTTTGGCGGCAATTTGGCGCTGCCGAAATTGAGGATCTACCGCAATCTTTAGCAGATGAGCACAGTTATCGGCCTCAATCATATCAAATAATGCAATTCCGATTAATTTTTGCGCTGCCTCTACTTGCAACAAATAGTAACGGTTTTTTGTTTCCACTATCCCCTGCCATCCACTTGTGCTCCACGGTTGAGGAAAAAAAAGCTGATCAAAAATTATTACTTTTTTTAATTCCTCAGCAACAACTTCTTGCCCTTTTTTATGAATGAATTTTAAAAGATAATTTGACAAAAAACGGTCCGATGCGTCAGTAGAAAAATTCATTTTGCACCGATCGATAAATTGAATTAATGAAAAGTTCTACGCCATCAATTTTTGTCTTCTCCTGCTCAATCCCTCCGTAGCGATCTAACAGATATTTCTCCGCCGAAATTAATCTCTTTAACGTTTTGCTAACGTCCTTAGGCCCGAGACACTCTTTTGATTGCAATTCATTGCTCGCGCCCCTCCATGCCACTTCGTTTGTCTCAACGTAATTTATCACAGTTACTAACTTGGCAGCGGCCATAAAAAGCGAATTGTAATTAGAGAGACGAATTGTCTCTGCCTTTTCTTTGGAAAGTTTTTGTATTAATGGCCTTTGAGAGGCCAGATTTAAGGCCGCAGCAAGCAGTGATTTTTTTTGCATGCATCGCAAATCGGTAAAATCTACAAACAGTCGATTAAGATCGCTTAGCATCCAGGTTTGGCCGTGCTGAGAAAAAATAGCAATATCAGAAAAAAGCAGAATACCATTTTCTCTTTTCTGCGCAGTAACAAGATTTGTTACCATCAAAAAGGCAAAAACGAGCAGAGTTTTCCACATAAATCTTACTTCTTTTTCTCTAAACCGGCGAACTCATCTCCACATTGGCGATGGATGGCGATACATCGTGCTTGCTATCTAGATGGAATCTTGTCTTGACCAGCGGGTTAAATGTGTAACCGTCCTTCCCTCGAATAATATATTTACGCTTATCTTTCTTGGACAATTTCGGCTCAATTAATTTTCGCAATCGACTAACGCTCGTGTATATCAACTTGTCGTGAATTAGCGGATTGTACTCATCTTTCCAGATAGATTTTGCCAAGATCTCCTTATCGTAGGCCACTCCCGGATTTCGCGCCAACAAGAAAAGAATTTCCAACAATACAAAGCGATGTTTAAAATCAATTACTCCGAGATGGCGCTCCCTTATTATGCAATTAGTTCTATCCAAATATACATCTACGTTAGTATCATTGACGTCACTAATTTCAGCAGCAATTAGCTGGGCCAATCGTCGAAAGATATTTTTATCAATGGTGTCTTGGGCCAGCTGAAAAAGAGACAAGGCCCGATCAAACTCTCCTTTGGACTTATAAACCATTCCCATCCAGTAGAGATTGTAGCCATGAAGATTCCAGCATTTTTTGGTTTGCAAATTTATGTTTGCGCTACGAAAAAAAGTCAACGCCGCATCATACTCTTCCTTCTCCAATAAAACCTTGGCAGTCAACATAGATAGCGCGCCATTTAAGTAATCTTTTTTTATGATCTTTAACAGCTGGGTTAATTGATGAATGTATTCTGTGGATTTATCATAATTTTTTAAATTGTAGCAATTGGTAGCTAAGGCCAACAGACATTTGGCCAAAAGATCTGATTCATTTTCCTCTTTTGATTTACGTAGTGCCATTAAATAATTCTCTTTAGCACCCTCAAAATCTCCTCGATAAGTTCCAATCGTTCCTGCATTATAAAAGTACTCCGCATTCAAAGTGCCCAAAGCAGAATCAAGTTCTTTTAAAATGGCCTCTGACTGTCTTATGTGAACTTCTGCAATTTCATTATTCAATTTCTCAGAAGCAATCCGGATTAAAAATCCTAGAGTTTTGAAAATAGCGTAATCATCTCGCGGCCGCTCGGCAAAATCTAGGGCCTTCAAAAAAAACTCTTCGGCCCGCTCAAAATCGGCCTTATCATAATATATTTTTGCTAGGTGATAAAAAGATTTTCCAACCGCCCTTCTATCCTCTATTTCCTCTTCCCTTTTTATCTCTGCAATCGTTGCTTCAAGGGCGCCGTTGCGTAGCGCTAAAACAGGGGATTTTTCGCTTTCAAATTGGCCAAGGGAATTATGTGTGTCGTTCATGTTTTTCCTCTTTTGATAAATCTACGGTTGCCAGCAAGCTTTCTTCTAGTTTCATTACCAAAACTACTTGTCGCCGTCAAAGAATCTTACATCTAGTATGTAAAAATCTTACATCTCTCGCTGGCCTCTAATTTAACTAATTGATTTATCGAGAGAGGATTGTTACTCTTCTTCCCTAAATTGTGAATGGGGGGAGTGATGAGCAATGAAATCAAAAATGGACACGATATATCTATAATACGACATTCGACCGCGCATTTGATGGCACAAGCGATCGCCAGATTGTTTCCAGATCAAAATGTACAATTTGGAATTGGGCCGACCATTGAAAATGGTTTTTACTACGATATTGATATGGAACATCGCCTCACCGATGAGGATTTGGCCAAGATCGAAGAATTAATGAAAGAAATTATAACACAAAATATAAAAGTTGAGCGAAAAGTGTTATCTCGCCAACAGGCACTAGATCTATTTTCAAAAAAACAACAAAAATTCAAAGTCGAATTAATTAAAGAACTTCCCGAAAGAGAAGAGATCTCTTGTTACGAACAAGGGGAGTTTGTTGATTTATGTCGAGGGCCACACGTAGAAAGTACTGGAAAACTTCGACCATTTTTCAAACTTCTCAACACGGCCGGAGCTTATTGGCGCGGTAACTCCGACAATCAGATGCTACAACGAGTATATGCTGTTTGTTTTGACAGTAAGGAAAAACTAAAAGAGCATTTGTTTTTTTTAGAAGAAGCAAAAAAACGCGACCATCGAAAATTGGGAAAGGATTTAGAACTTTTTATTTTTGATAAAGTTGCTCCGGGTGCACCCTTTTTTATGCCCAAAGGAGCTATGATTTACAATGCTCTGATCGATTTCATGCGCCGAATATATGTTAAGGCCAACTATGATGAGGTCATTACTCCGCAAGTTTTAGATACTGAATTATGGCACACAAGCGGACACTACGAACACTATAAGGAAAACATGTTTTTCACCTATGTGGAAAATCGCGAATTTGCCATGAAGCCAATGAATTGCCCTTGCCATATGCTGATGTTCAAACATTTTAAATACAGCTACCGCGATCTTCCTCTTCGTTATGCAGACTTTGGACGTATTCATCGTAATGAAAAATCGGGAACACTTAGTGGACTTACTCGTGTTCGCACTTTCTGCCAGGACGATGCCCATATTTTTGTGGCCATCGATGATATTGAAAGCGAAGTAAAGAAAGTTTTAAATGAATTTTTCATCTGCTATCGCCATTTTAATTTCAAAAATATCAAAATAAATCTATCAACTCGCCCCCCCAAACGAGCAGGCGATGATGCGACTTGGGATAAAGCTGAGACGGCGCTGAAGGCCGTTTTAGAAAAAAGCGGCTTTGAGTATGTTATCAACGAGGGTGATGGGGCCTTTTATGGTCCCAAGATTGATGTGGAAATCGCTGATGCGCTAAATCGCTACCATCAGCTGGGCACTGCCCAGCTTGATTTCCAACTACCAGAGCGTTTTGACCTAAAGTTCACCAACAAAAATGGTGAGATTGAAAGGCCGGTAGTCATTCACCGAGCATTGCTAGGTTCTCTGGAGCGCTTTTTTGGAGTCTATTTGGAGCACACCGGCGGAGCATTCCCTTTTTGGATTGCACCAATTCAAGCAGTAATTGTGCCTATTGCTGGCGATAAGCATTTGGCGTTTGCTAAAGAGGTTGAAGGAAAGCTATCTCGACTAAATTTTCGCATAAAAATCGATGAGCGCAATGAATCGATGGGACTGAAAACCCGTCAAATTCAACAGAATAAAATTCCCTTTATGTTGGCAATTGGCGATCGCGAGATAGAGGCAAGTGCTGTCAGTGTACGCAAGTATGGAGAAAAAACTTCTGAAACTATTTCCGTAGATAACCTTATTGCCATGTTCACTGAACTAGATAAAGAAAAATCACCAATTGAAATGCGAGGCCTGTAATGAGTAACGCAACTAGCGCAAAAAAAAATGTTCTGCTTATTTGCGGCGGTGGCGGAACCGAACACGAAGTTTCTTTAGTATCGGCCAAATACATAGAAGAAAACCTCCACAAAATGGAAGGCGTTGAATCTTATTTCGTTGAAATTTGCAAGGATGGCAATCGAAGAACCAAGGATGGTTCTCTTTGTGAACTACGCAAAGATGGGGAACTTTGCATAGGAGAGAAAAAAATCAAACTTGATTTTGCTATTCCATGTATTCATGGCATCCCTGGGGAAACAGGTGAATTACCGGCGCTCTTTGAAATGATGAGGCTTCCCTACCTTGGAAACGGCCCGGAGGCCTCAGTCCTTTGCTTTAATAAAATCTCTACCAAGCTTTGGTTAAATGCCCTTGGTGTTCCCAACACGCCATATATTTTTTTAAACTCTTTGGAAGATCTTCCAAGGGCCAAGAAGGCCATGGCCGAGTGGAAACATGTTTTTGTTAAGGCCGCCTCCCAGGGCTCTTCTGTGGGCTGCTATAGTGTCAAAGGCGAAGAAGAATTGACGCTAGCATTAAGGAAGGCCTTTAAATATTCCCCCTACGTCCTAATTGAAAAGGCCATTAGCGGACGTGAGTTGGAGGTTTCTACTTATGAGTATGAGGGGAAAATTGTCGCCACCTACCCAGGCGAGATTATCTGTCAACCCGGTTCCTTTTATTCTTACAACGAAAAGTATGGTGCTGACGGCCACACAAAAACAGCAACTCGCGCCGAAAATATTTCAAGTGATATCAGTGAAAAAATTCGCAATTACGCCCTTGATGCTTTTGTGGGATTAAAGCTTCGTCATCTATCAAGAATAGATTTTTTTCTAAGCAATAATGGAGAAATATTTTTAAATGAGATTAACACCTTTCCTGGAATGACTCCTATTTCAATGTTTCCAAAGATGATGGAAGAATATGGCCATTCGTTTGAAAAGTTTTTAAAAGATATTATTTTTGCTTAACATGGATTATTAAAAAGCTTCTACTCAGAAGAAACTAATTCATTCATCAAAAGATACATTGTTCCAATTGTGGCCTCTTTGTGAGTAATAAAATTCCACGTCCCACGAAGTGGCCGTTTGAGACTTCCTGTTACTAAGGCCGCCTTTCCAACTGTTCTGGTTACAAAAGTTGAATCAAAAAGAGATAAAATTGCCTTGGTCGTTTCCGTTCCGGCCCCCTCAATTACTTTAGAATCAATCAGACGCTTGGAGGCATGAGAGATTCTCGTAAACGCACAGTCCAACTCATCCCTTCCATCAAATAATGCCCAAGAAAGATCTCCCGAGTTATTAAAATCACAGCTATTTCTAATTCCCTCTATGGCCGAAGCAACTAGCACAATTAAATCAAAAGACGAGGCCTCCACATATCCTTCTTTTTCTGGCCCACTGTCGGGCAAAACCCCATCGAAACTAGGAACGCAGCTTTTCTTCATACCCACACTTAAACAGTTGCGGTAGGTATCAGGAAAAAATTTTTCCAAAATTGCCGGAATATTTTTCAGAAGTGATTCACGATCAATAAATATTTCCTCTGTAACTGGTTGCTTCCAAGTTTTTAAGGTAAATTCTGGCGAATCCAGAAGTTTTTGACGATAATCACCAAAAGAATCAATCAAGCTCATAACGGCCGTTACTCCGGCCAGATCTAAATTAACTGCCCCGCGAGGAAAAAGATTTGTGAAATTCGAAAAAATTTTTTCAAAAATCATCCGTTCCTCTTTATCACGAATTACTAAAATATCGCTTCCCGCCAACACGGCCACCTGTGAAATTCCCTCAAGGTTCAGGCCATCTAAAGGCGGTGGTGCCGCTTCTGCCACTAAACTCTGCTTTGGTTTTATGCCTCGCTTTAATCGGTCAATGTAGGTTGTCAGCGTATCAACTGATACCACGCACTGTTGAATTACTTCCAGTACTTCGTTTTTCTCATGTTCGCTGGCGCTACGAATACTGCCATCTCGATCATTATCAAAAATAAAGATAATGTGTGCAGAGATACTTTTTAACATAAGTAAGTTAGCAATAAAATTAGGAGTTATTGGTCTGACTGAACGAGCGTAACTAGGAGATACTGTGGATTTAACTGTACCAAAAGCGTGCAATACATTCTGTGGATTGGCAGTTTGCTGCGTTGATTTGATGTATAGTTTTTTTATCTCATCCAGAGAAAGAGCACAATCTGCCCACGATTTAATAGGCGGCACGGCGGAGGGAAATCTTTCCGTTACTTCACACTTACCATTTTTAAATGCCTCTTGAAAAATCGGTATGACCTTAAAAATTTCCCGATGCTCTTTGAAAAAAACCTCTAAAATATCCAACACTATTTCTGGAAAAAATATTTTCCGTGAAGATCTTCCGTTTAATTCCTCAACAATGGCAAACGCCGACTTTAAATTATCTGGTGGGTCTAATTCCATAATTTCTAAAAACTCAATTATGGAATCCGTTGTGATAGGTCTAAGCTGTGGATTTTTGAACCACTTCTGAGCTACACTTTTTAATGCCACTAACGACTCTGTTATCGCAACTCCATCGTGATTGTTATCGCTCATTTTTAATTGATAGTTAAACCATGCTTCGCCCACTCCAAATTCAGAAACAGCACTAGTCAAACACGCACTAAGTTTAGGTAAATCGATTTTGCCCATTGGATATCGTGGACAAACAAGGCCCATTACCTCTTCCGCAAAATGCATAACTTTCTCATCTCGTTCACTATTTTCTGCTCCTAAAAGAATATTTATCTCTTGCAAAAATAAAGAATTGCTTTTTTTCCAATTGAGTAGATTTAGAAGGCCCACTCCAACATTAATGGCGTGTTTTATATCCCCAAACAAAACGTTTGCAGAATCATTCTTAAACTTTTGATATGCTCTACGTAAATCATTCCGACTACTATCAATCCAATTAAAAATCTCATCTAGACGCTCTTTTTTCAATGCACCTTTAATCCCCAAAAGCGATTTCACGGCCATAACTTTTTGGATATCGTCAGCGGCATCATTGGATAATTTAATTACACGCTCATTAATCAACGCCCGCAACTCCCGTTCCGTAAAAACACCTTTTTTGTCACCTTCAACCTTGCTCCATAATTCATTGATCGTTTTTTTATAATGCTCAAAGGCCTGCTTAGATCTCTCTTCTGATCCTTCCCAAATATCTGTAATAGGTGGTGCTCCTTTGGCGGCAGAAGTGGCCGATAAATCAATTATGGGAACCGGAGCTGCTGGCTCTCCCCACCAACGTTCTAATCCACAACTGGCGAAGGTAATTAGAAGAAATGTCAGAAAAATTATTTTTACCATCTGGCACTTACTCCGGTAGTGATGAAATCAAGGTTTCTCCAAGTACCAAAATAACTATTATCCCCGCCTGCAAAAAGTTGTAGTGTTGAATAGATGGAGGCATAGGAGGTAAAATCATATTGCGCTGTTAAGTTCAGACTGGCACCATCATTAACCACATTCATATTCTTCAAAAGGCGGCCGCTTAGTTTAAGTGAATAAAACAACGGTAGTGATGCTGAAATCCATGCCATCTTCTCATCCAATAAAGGCGAGACAATCTCTCCGCTTTCTTCCCCACTATCTCCAGCATCATTATTTTGGGCCCCGCGAATAGTATGCAAAAAACCAATCTGCAAATATGAATAAAGTTTGAGTGCAGAAGATAGAGTTAGCAACCCCCCCGCTTGCTCGTAGACGGCCTGCATGTCTATAAATGTTGAAGAGAGTGCGACACCCGTTCGTTGCCTTCGAGGAAATGCAGCAGTAGCGTTAACCAAAATATAGACATCATCTCCCGAAACCCTCAACATCTCAGTCGTGGTAGTAGTAGGTGTTGGAGAAGGAGAATCCCACGCAAAAAGTGAGAGCGAAAAAAGCTCCGGATAGGTATAATTTAAGGCCGCAAAAAACTGATCTTGCAATAATAATTTGCGCATATCAATCTCGTCCAACGCTATCCTCAACGGAAGTTGGGTTTCCGCATCTAATTTAACCGATGCCGGCGGAAGTCGGGCAAAGGGAGATTCACTGCTTGGTGCATCATCTTTAGAATAGACAATAGTAGGGCCAAGCGTGGGAATGAAAAGTGGCGAGTATTGAAATCCCAGTGTTAAATTTTTGTATAATCGCACTCTCGATCCGATGCCTAACCAGCCAACTGGCCGAACAAGTGAAGGGTTTTTTTCATTTACCGACCAGTTGATACCTACCGCATCAATACTACTTTTTTCGTAGTACTCACTAAACTCCTCTAATGGATAAAAGCGGCCAAAAGAAAAAAGAAGATAATCCCCTAATCCCTGCCGATACGCAGTAGTTCCCAAATCAAAATTTTTTCCCAACCTGTTTTGAGTGGCAAATTCAATATCCGAGTAAACCAACGCCTCATAGCGCGGGCGTTGCCAAACTTCCGTTTTTGATTCTGCCCCCAAGTTTAAAATTAAATTCTGGGATGATTCAAGTGTGGCATAAGCGCGATGGCCGAAATCAAATTCTCCCGTAAATGGACTGCCAAAAGCGCGGCCAGTATGGCCTTCGAACAGACCAAGCAAATGCAATAGCAAAAATGAAGGGAATAAAATAAATCGTGGCCATATAAATATTTTTTTCACACTCCAATGGTACTACGAGGATTGTTGACAATTATAATTAAACTGTCCGGGGAGATTTATTACATACTGCTGTCAAATTAATAGACAGTAAATGGTCTGTTTCTTAAGGAGTTTTATCAGAAAATGCCCACTTTTTGAGGCACCAATATGGAAGTTATACTTGAATATTTACTGAGAAGTATTAGAGCAATTTAAATAACTTCTCGTAAATATGTTCTCATTTATTTTAACTTGAACTATAATTATTACTGCTTGCAAATATCGGGGAAATAAATGAGCAGATACAAAAAATTAATTTTAAATTGTTCTGGAGTGTCGTTGGTTGAGGCACTAATTGGATTAGGCCTTTTTGCGGCCGCCGCTTCAGGAATCATTCAATTAGTCTCTTCAATGAATCACAATCTCTCCATTATCCAACAAAAAGCGGCATATCAATCATTGATCGATAATGCCAAGATGGCCATGGGCACTAAAGAGTTATGCAAAACAAGCGGAATTTTGGACACAACAAATGGCCCACTAACGGCCCCCGGCACTATTGTTAACAAGGCAAACGCTGGAGAACAAGTTTTACCAGACGAGGCATCAGCGCTAAATTTAGGACTGGCCATAAAGTGGACTGACGGAAATAATCTTATGTCCGAAAATTCTAAAGATCCTTCTGGTATACGAATTACTAAGCTAAGATTCGATAAAATAGTTAGAGATGCCTCAGACCCAACACTATATCGCGCAACCCTGACAATTGCCGCCAAGAGATCCGACAAAGTAGATCTCCCTCCTCGTCAAATAAAAATGATGTTGTGGGCCCCGGAGTCTTCTGGGGAAGATGTCCCCTTTGTCGACTGTGCTGCTCGCAGTGGTGGAACCACTGCTAATTGCCCAATTGGGAAAATAATGATGGGAATAGATGAAACCACCGGGGAGTCTCTTTGTGAACCAGAAACGGCCTGTCAGGTTGGCGAAACAGTTGGTGTTATACAACTAACCGATGATGATGGCAATCCAACCTCTCCACCATCTTACGAGTGGGGATGCTTACCCACCAATTTACAACCTAAAGATACGGATGAATTTATTGTAGTCTGCAATGGAGTCTGTCCGTAAAAGGAAATGTATATGAAATCAAGTTACGCTAACATTTTACTTCTCATTGCTTTTCTTTCCCTAATCTCTTTTTTGGGCCATGCCACAGATTGTGCACAAGGAGGAGATATCAAAAAATGCAGCGTTCAACCAGATGAAATTATTTTTTGTGCTGGCGCGGACGGTAAAATACTAAGTTGTGCGAGGGATGCAGGAAAACAAGGATCGTGTGTTCAACATCCTAGAAATAAAAAGATTTATCGCATTGGTGCTAAAGGAAAAAAAACGTATTGTTCAATGGCGTACTTAAAAGATCCTGCTGAAGATAGCTGCCGATTGACAATCAGAAGCTGTCCCTTTTTGGCAAAACAAAAACGGGGTACCGGATTAAACAGGGTAAATACCGCGGGCGGAGAAAATGGCTTACTAAAAGATAGCTATCGAGCTACTTCGGCCGATCGAAGGCTTACTGTTTATGAAAATGGCTTTAGCTCCACGGCCGATGGTAAAGAGACTATTTCGCCTTACTACATCGACGATACTTCTTCGACAACAACCTTCGATCCCAATTGGCACATACTATTTTCTGATCCAAGTGCTGTCACCTCTTCTGGCCGATATTTATACGGCAGCTCCTTTAATGAAGGACTGATCGCAATCCATCCCCAATTGAGAAATGCCTTTCTTCGCAATCGTACTGTAAAAGTAGAGTCGTTTAAAGATAACGGTAGTTGTCGTATGATCAAATTAGATGAAGAGGAGGCCGAAGATTACCGTGATGAATTCGGTGTTTTGCAAATCGTAAACTCTTCCTACCCTGCATATAGATGCTGTACGGAATCGGAAGTAAGTGAGCTAACCAATTCTGCCCCCCCCGCGGCCGGATATAGATATGAAAGTCGAGAGGAAATGTGGACAAATTTCTGCACACTAACTGTGCAAACCGTTAACTTTACTGCCGCAGGAAAACCCAAGCGAACGGTAACATACAAAACTGTCTTGCCGGCAAAAGAAGTAAGAGTCAAGGGCATGGGCCGACAACCTGGCATCAAAGTTCAACTCCGTAACTAACATGTAACTAAAGCGTACGCCGTAACTGACACGTCGACTCAAGTTTTGCCATTTACTTGCCGAAAAGAAATGCAATGGGGTTTGTATGTATATGAAAAATTTTTTTTCTTTGAGTTTTGTTATACTTATCGCCTTGAGGCCTAGTCTTCTAATGGCACGCAGTGATGACAAAAGCAAGGCCTGTCAGTCATATGTGGACGATATTGTAGCAATTCAGGCGCAGCAAAAAACAGTGAAAAGTTCCAGAATTTTAGGATCAACCCTGTCCGAATTAGAAGAAAAACATGATCGTCTTATGAATAAATTCATTGTGGCCGATGGGGTTTTAAAAGTACGTGAAAAATTTGATGGCCTTACTGCTTCGCTGCTTTTGGGCCCTGCGGATTATTTAAAGAGTAATCACCTTGTAGCAGAGACGGCAACTTCGGTAAAAAAAGTTTTGGTAATTAATACTTTGGCCAAGCTTTTATTGGATCGAAAAGGCCAATCGTATTGGGCCTCGGCCAATGAATTTTATAAACAGGTTAATGAATTATGCCAAGATTCCGCCAAAAAGACGCAATTAGAAAATAGCGAACTATTTTGTCCAATTTTTACTGATGCCACCAACGACGATATACAATCTACGGCTAAAGGTTTTTATCAGGCATGGCATGATGGCCACTTAGCGGATAAGGAGATGGGCCCACTAGAATCTATTACTAAAAACTACGATTCAAAAAACATTGCAGAAATAGTGGCAATATATAACAGCATTGGTGACAAAAAACTCGATCAACAAACGCTTGATAAAATTGCCGATATTTTGCGGAAAAAACCACAATCAAATGACAACTTTACGCTCAAAAAAAATCTATTCGATGCCACTTACGGCAATAGTGAAAATGTTATCAACTATCTTGAACAAAGCAAGCAAGATAAAACTTCAACTCCTGCCCTCGCTCCTTTTGAGAAAAAAATTATGGATGGTTTTTTTGTGGCCAGCTTTAACAATCGTCTAATGGATGCAACCCAGCTTGGCCAGATTAAAAACATAGACGATATATTGAAAAATATCTTAGATAATAAGCGGCTTAACTGTCAAAATAAAGAACTCCTTTTATCCTGTCTTCAAGAGATTACACCTCAGCAAAAAAACGAACTGGCCAATACTGCTGATAAATTAAAAAATGATCTCAAAAAAATTCAAGACAAAATAGTTTCCATTAGAACTTCTTCCGAATATAAAAAACTAAATCGGGCCAAAAATTCAATTTATAATTTTTTGAAAAAGAATTGCACTGACGGTGTCAAAGAAAAAAAAGTTAGCGTTATTGTTGAGTGCGTTGGCGCAGATGGAATTCGCTCTCTGCAACAATCTAGCGCTATTGCGTTAGTTGATGACGCTAATAATATCTTGGCCTCTCTAGAAAATCAAAAAGATACCGGAGACATGCAGGAGTTGTGCAAAGAAGAAAATCTAAAAAAACTTAACTCCTGTGATCATATAGAGGCAATGACGATTGCCACTTACAACGAAACAGGAAAATTGATGCGCGTGCAACGGCCCACCGAACAAGCAGAGCGTCTGGCCGAAATTAGTAAGGGTTATTATATCGACTGCAATCGCAAAGGAAAATGCAAGCAAAGCTATGAGCGACGTCCAACAGGTGGAGAAATGTTTGCCGCCGCACTGGCCGGTGGAATGCCAGCAGTGGCCACCGCCTTTGGCCAACTTACCGCCAACAATTATACCACTGGCGCGCTAATCCCCCAGGCCATGTTTTTAAAACAACAATTTCACACTCAGGAAGAACAGCAACGTTTGGCCATGGAATTTTGGGATTCCATGCCTTTTGCCAGCTATCCTTACGGTTACAATCCACTATGGAGTGGCCAATTCAACTGGGGAAATTCGGCCACCTCCTCGCAAAGCGGATATTTTAATTTCTCAGGCCAATAATCCTATTCCGACTAAACTTATCTATTAAACATATAGCAAAACTTGCCTAGTTTTTCCCCAGAAGATCGATTGGCGAATGTAAAAAAAAGATTAGCCGAACAGCTAAGAGTGATGAAAATAAAAAAATTAGTTCGAACATTTTTTATCTTATCTGCAATATTAGTGATGCTAGCTACAATCGCAGGATGTCTATCCAATCAATCGCTAGGAAGTCGCGGGCCCAACGAAATCATAACGGCCACCCCCACCGCCAACCATTTGAAAGATACTCCAGATGAAGATGCCGTCTATTGGTTTAGTGGCAAAAAAATTGAGGGAGTAATAACTCTCAACGCCAATATAAACACAGTCGTCTATATGCGAGGTGATCTTGTTCATGAATTTTTAAAAAATAACTACTACACCTCTTCAACTATTGATGCCGACTCTTCTGTTAACCAATTCTGCTTAGTGGCCGATTTATCTTCTGCTATTTCGGGAGCAAAGCAACAACTGCGAATACGCGCGATGCCGTATAGCTTAAACAATCTCTCTTCGGGAGGAACCGAAAGACTGTTTCGTCTCGACATCCCTTCCACCGCAGAAAATCAAAGTGCCTGCCTCGGCACTATTTCCGCTCTTGGTACTTGTCTGCCCGCCGCCACCCATGATGGCCTCCGCAACAAAGCGGACTGTGAAAAATCATCTGGAACTTGGGAGATAGGAAAATGTTTGATTGCCAACTATAGCACCGAAGCTGCCTGCCTTGCGGCAGTTGGTGGATTTTCCTGGGCCAATAACAAATGCTATAATGCCAGCTACAAAACAGAGGTAGATTGTACTAACTATAAAAATCGCACTCCCTCCCTCAATATCTCCTGGCAAAATAGTTATCACTACACCACTTCGGCACTTTCGGCCTTTACTCCTACCGCTCTTTGTAGTTCATGCACCTCCATCCTAACTTTACAAAACATTTCTCTGTATCGCTCAGAAAGCGGACAAATAAATGATGCCTCTACTGTTGATGTGGCGGAGTTAAATTTAGGAGGAGTGGGCCTACGCATCGATACTAAAAACCAAACAACTGAAGAGACCACCGGTTGTACCAATTCCTCGTGTATCGCTCAACAGTATGATTGTTGTTTGAATGGACAATGCGTTGATGACAACACTGTTAAATCTAATGCTCAGGCCAGTTATCCAGAAGAATACGCTCAGGCCATGGCCGATATTGAGCACAATCCAATGAACTACCTTTTTTGGCCAAATATTTTCAACATATGTTCAAATATTCAGGTGCCAACTCCTACGCCAACTCCTGGCCCAAATCCAGCAGAAGAGGCGCAGGCCAGATTAAATCAAGAGATTATGGACTATAACTGTTTAGAAGGGGCCGCCGCCGACACTGCCGACTACCGCGCTTGCTGCTTATCAGGAACCACTTACTGTTCTGAAGAGACTTATGAATGCTTACGCGAAGCTTTACAATCTACCCCCGATTATTCGGCCTGCTGCGTAGGCAGCTCTTGTGGTGCGGCCTATTATAACACGGTACTCGGTAATACCTCTACTCAAGAATCTCGCTATAATGCGGTATTAGAAAGTGTTTGGGCACGTTGTGGTTGTGCCGCCAACAATCAAACCCCCGCCCCCAATGATGGCGATACCGTTTGTGCTGGTTTTGGACTACAACCCCAATATACTAGCGGGACTCAAACTATTGAGGCCATTTTATGTAAAGAACCACAACCAACTACCGAACCAACTCCCTTTGTAAACACCTCCATTCAAGTTAGCAGCAAAGCAGTGCCTCATCGCTATTTTACCTCTTCTTCTGGATCGGCCATTGATGATCTTGCTGCGGTTGTCGGGGCCATCCCGGAGCAAGAAGGTACTCCCTTTGCTTATATGGATAATTCTGCCAAGACTGATCCTGATAATGGCCAATTTAATATTAATTCTATTTTAGGCCAAATTTCCCTCTCTTTAAATCAGGCCGCTCCGGCCAAGGTAATTAATGTTGATTTCGATCAAGTCTATATAATAACTGTTAGCAGTGGTTTTTACACCCCATGTCCAATCTGTGATAAAGACGGTTGGGCCTATAACTACCTCTCTCATCCTCCTTCTCAAAAAGGAATTGGCCTAGAGGCAACCAGTTACATTACTGATCGCCAAGGAGATTATTCCAACAGCTCGCTGGGAAATTATGAAGATACTATTTTTGGACGGGCCTGTTGGATTCCACCTACCATGATTCCTTTTTCTCATTTCAAAAGCTCCAATCTAAATACGCAACGACGCAATCGTCTGGCCACGCAGTCAGCATATTTTGTAAATGGTTATCAACGCGATTGGTATGGTTTCAATAAGGGTGCACTTATTGGCTCCTTTGATGGTGTCAGTTGGTTTGCGGTGGCCAATGGCCGAAGAGTGCGCGCTACTAGCTCGAAACTTTTTTTGGCCATCAATGCTCCTTTTGGTGATCTTGCCGATCCAGGGAATACAACAGTCGGGGTCGTTCTCGACCTAGGCAATGAACAAGGAGTATCTGATTACGATTATGACCCCTACTTGGAACCAACTGATCCCAATCAAAACCGCGGGGCCTCTTGTCAGCGCTACCATATTTGTAGCAGTGATCGTGATTGTATTTCCAGATTGGGTTGGGAATATGTCTGTGAAGATGTAACAAAAATTAAAAGTCGCTGGCCCAAATTTGACACTAATGCCAATGAAATAGTTGATGAGCAGATCAATGAGGCCAGTTTTACGGCCATTGAACAAATTTTGCGCAATTTTGCCTATGGAGAAAATAATAAGCGTTGTGTTTATCGTGGGGGCGGGGCCTTTTGCAAAGTAAATTATAATACCAACCTACTCAACACTTCTCAAAAAAAATTACTAACCTGTGCTCCTAATTTTTATTGCAGCTCTGCGAGCAGTAGTGATTTTAACTATGACGTGGCCAGAGAACCGGCCATCTCCGGCACCTACAAAATCGGACGCGATGCCAACGTATTAGGCCGGCCAAAAAATTATATCGCGGCAGCTTCTGCTCTTCCGGCCAACATTCAAACCAATCTTCGCGATAATGCCACGATCTATTCCACCAGCACGGCCGATTTTGGGATGTGTCGCCCAGGAAAATCACTAGCAAGTGGTTCTCATCTTACCCAGCACTCTTCCAAAGATGCTTCCTGGCGGACTGATTACATTTCACAAATTGGTTCCTGTAATTCGGGAGCAACGGGGGATGCTCGCGTCTGGGCCTGTCCTGTTATTGATGATTCTGGAAATTATCTAATTACCTTTGCCAATTACAATCAGCACCACCAACAAAACATGTGCGGTGGAGAGAGCAAAAGCAGCACCGGAATATCTCCTTTTTCTTCGATTGAGGCGGCCACCTTAGGGGCAGTGGCATATTTAGAAGAAGCTACTATGGCCAAAGATGGTTGTTTACGCCGGGCAGGGGCCATTTGTCAGACAGATTTGGATTGCGGCCCTAATAAGTTACATGCTGATTATGCAGATCAATACAGCAGGGCCTATTTTGGAAACAGTGATGCGGAAAAATTATTTTGGAGCGAATCTTTAATTTGCGGCCAAGCACAGAAGGCACCACTTATAACGATTGCTGATGCCAGTACTTATTACAATTATGACGTTGGCCAAAATAGATGCTGTCGCGAAGTTGGTAAAGATATAACGCTATTTACTAGTGGAACGACCACTTTGATTCCTGATTTGGGAAGTACAAATACTTCTCTAAAAACGTGGCTACTTCCCAAGGATGGCCCTACGGCCAGCGGCCGATACTCTCGTTATCAAATTGTAGCACCGCTAGGAATTCCGGCCGCGGTAGGTACTCCCTATGCGGAAATCCCCCAAGTTAAAACCAACACAACGCCTCTTCCTTATCAATGGAAAACTATCGGGGATACTGCGAAGAAAAGCTGCTGCGGAGGCGGCTGGGTTCGCAAATTCGTCGATGGTTCTCATGACTGGACGAATAATCGCCGCCTGCAGATTGATAAAAATAATTTCCAATGCTTAAACTATGATTCTGAAATGATTTTTATCCCGAATGATTATGTCAGCTCGGTTTCTATTTATAACACCAATGAAAAAAATTACGACAAAGACAAGGATAAACTTTGTGTCCATCCAGGTAATAAAGGCTGCATTCAAATTGAATTTAATCCGGCCAGTAATTATGAAATTACCTATCCTACGTTGATGGCACAACTAGAGGGATCTTTAGTAACTGGCCCCAGTGCCGGAAATGGTTCGCCCCCGACGGTAAACCATTGGGCATATTATCAACCGATCCCATATCCCGATTCTAATCTGATACCTACTGGAATTACCGAAGAGCAAAATTTCTTTGCTAGTTATGATTATGATCAAGTTAGTTTTTATGTTCCCATTTATATGCATGCTACTCGAGCTAATCGAGACAACATAACTAGTGTTAATATTACTTATTACGACAGCGCTGGCGCTGCATGCTCAACTGCCCCGGCCGCTCAAATTGTTTGTGGTGCCATAACTCCTCCCTTTCCGGCCCTTGCCGCTAACCAATGGTGTGTCTCACAAGATGCTGGTGGATACGATATTTTTAATATCCGGGCACTACAAAATGCTCCCTGTTCAGGCAATCCTTGGTCATATGCAAACATCACCATAGATTTTAATATCCCTCAAAGCTTTGCCTCCGCTTTCGAGTATGTTCCCAACACCACGGTAATTCCATACGCTCTCAATCCTGGCAACACGATGTACTACTTGACCAAATTGGGGCGCCTGGAACTTTTAGGAATCCCGCAAATTTTTTACGAACCTCTTTATTGTGTCTCCAACAAAGATCGACTTGTTCCTGGCATTTTTAAGACTACGCTAGAAAACAGATCCGACTTTGAAGGAAGCGCTGATACTTTTCAATTTAGCGCCTCGGCGGCCGCCAGAGCGCAATCTCTCGCACAGATATATGACTCCGCTAAATCTACTGACGATAGCGATATTTTTCCTAACACTGCGGTCGGAACGAATGAGCGCATCACTTTCCAAAACCAAGTAATAATCCCTCCGGTTTTTTCATCAAATGAGTTTATCTGTTGTTTGCAGCTTAACGAAGAAACTACCACGGCGGCCAACTGCTGCAGTAACTACAGCTTCAAAGATGATGATAGTGGAAAAACTCTTTGTAAATTGCCACCCAACGCCGATTTACATCTTTATTTCAATCGCTTTGTAAGCTCCGAAGGTTCAGGAACGGCCCTTGATAATCCGCTCAAGGATGAAGATTTCATTCCTCTTACTGGAGAACCAAAAACAAGCAGCACCGTTGATGATAAAATTTATACCTTAGGGCTGGAGTATTGCGGATCGGGAGAAGTCATCGTTGGTGGATCGGCCTTCGGATATTACACTGGCGAAGGAATTATTTCTGTTGAACAGTCCACTTATGATGGCGGAGAAGAGGATGGACAATTTTTCTTAAGTCTTGTTGATTCATCTCAAGATATCGATGGAACCAATGACGACAAAAGTGCTAGCATGTTCGACCAGGGATTGCGCTGGAATCACCATTTTTACTGCAAATAAACCAGTTGCTTATTTTTAGAAAAATCATAGCAACATTAGCAATAAATATTTCCTATATAAAACACATATCTATCTGCATGATATTTTACTACCAGTTAGATATGCAAGGGTTAAAAAAATTTACTAGAAAATGAAACAAAATACAAAAATAATTTCTTTTAAGTGGCCCACGCAGAATTTAACCACAATTTATATCTTGCCACAAAATGTAAGGGCCGCCACATCCGGCGTTAACGCCCTCTTTGTGGTATTTTCCACAGCCGCCAAGTTTTACATCAGGAATGTTATCTGCGTTGACAGTTTTTGATTTTGCCACAATTTTATCTAGTAAACTAAAAACTGGATCAGATAATTCGATGTGGCCACCACTTGGACCTAATAAAACTTTTCCTGTAAGTTTACCATCTATTATCTCTTCAAAGTAAGCAGCTCCAGCAGTTAAGCTCCCACCTTTAGGATCTTCCATTCCACCATTTCCCCAACGAGCAAGATGGCCATGTTTGACCATAGAGATCAATTCGGAAAGGGTTTTGTCACCAGGTGTGAAGTAGGTGTTTGTTTGACGGGCCATAAGTGGCCGTCTCCAACTTTCACGTTTTCCGTTTGAGGTGCGTGAAACATTGAGAGTGTAGGCCGAGATAAAATCTGTCATTGGAGTGGAGAGCATTCCCTTATCAAGGATTTGCTGTTTTCGTCCAAGTTCACCTTCATGATCAAAAAAATGGGAGCCATTACTTCCATAATGGTGTTCATCTTTGGAAAACATGTCCGGGTGATTCACTATCGTAGCTTGATCATTGCCAACTTTTGTTTTGTTGTTATGAAGATTTTCCGCAATACTTCTGCCTTTCATCCAGGTATCGCCCTCTTGGGTGTGGCCAAAAGCTTCGTGAGCAATAACGCCAGTAACGTCAGGGCCAGTTATCACTTGGTAACGGCCAGGAATCAGTCGATCGGCCTTTGTCAGCCGTAGACAGTTAATGGTTGCCACATCTGAAGACTCCTCGTCCAGAGTGGCAATTTCTAGGCCACCCAGGCCACCACATACTCCGAGTGAAGTCTTACCACACTTGGAAATACCTACTGCAACGATAGAAGATGATGGAAGAATTTGAGAGATATTTTTCTCACGATCAACAAATACACTTATTTCTAAAATCTGACGCATTATGGTGCGAATGTCGCTTAAATTCTCATACTGATTGTCAGAAGATCTCGTCTTGTTCTCCTCGACAATAAAATTATTAGCTCTATCAAAAAGATTTTTTCGCGCAAAAGATGCCCTTTCTTTTAGTGTATCCATTTTGGTTTTATGAGGATCTTCACCGCATAAAACTCCAAAATGTACTTCCGAAGAAGCATTCACATTTGACGGAATTTGAGTAGAGATTTCTGCCGATAGGCCACGTTTAATCTCCTCTTGCCAAGTAAGAGGGCGGTATGCTTTTTTTGTATAGTTGTAAGATGGAGGATGTTTTTTATCAAGATCACCTCTAAAGTCCTTAGCAAGTGTTGTTAATGACTCTGGATCTAATTTGTTAGAGGCCCTCTCATAACAGACACCATCAACGAATACACGTAGAACAACTCCGCGATCAGTACTTTCCTGGGAATTTTCTAAAATGGCGGCAGTATACATCATCCAACGATTAGATTCGAGCCATGCTGAAGCGTACCAATTATCTTGTTTACCATCTTCTAGTATTGAAACAAGATTTGGCAAAAGCTTACGTAAATTTTTTAAATTATCTGAAAAAGTCGCCCTTGTTTTATTTTGACTGTTTTTCATTTTATTCTCCTGCGACCTTTATACCATTTTTGATCAACATAGCGTCTGGGCCAACATATCCTTTTGAGTTATAGGAGTAGCGCGATATGTCATTAAAACGCTTCTCTTTATTGCTAAAGCAAAAATTGGTAAAATTATCTTTTATACTTCCGGAAACGACTCCGCCTTTAATCATTCCCATTAATTTTCCATATCGATACAACTTTGCCAACTTTATCTCACTACTCCAGGTAAGTGTGAATGTGTCTGCCCGCAAAGACGAAAAAGAGATTACATCAATACATTCTGGCATGGACTCCAAAAGTTCCTCTTTGGATTTACTGCCAAGAGCAACGACCATATTACCAGCGATAGGGTTGCGTTTTTTATTTAAATATTGTGCCATACGATTGGTTACTATCTGTTCACAAACGACATCGTTGTCGATAACAACTGCTCTTTTTGGTATTAACCCTTCGGGCGTAAATGCGCAACTTGCCGTCATCACCGGCAGTGTAGGGTCCAAAGTAACTTTAAGGTGATCGGAGCTGCTATTTTTATCACCATTGTAAATTTTGCTCCCAACTGGTAAAAACGGGGTTTTGTTATATTCGTTGCTGGCGTGTATTTGAGATATAAGCGTATTTACTATTTTTGCGATATATTTAGCATTAATCATAACGGTTGCGTTGTTATTAGTTTTAGGCAGCGCGGCCTTATCTAAGTAGAGTGTTTCCGATACCACTTCATCGATGAAACCTGGAAGATCAGCGTCCTCTATTCCAATCGCTGTTTTACTTTGTAGTACTTCTTGAGTATTAGGAAGCGGAAGTTTTTCAAGTGCGATTTCAAAATAAATATCTGATTGTTCTTCTTCTCCAATAATACCAGTGGACGTTTCAAAAAATGTAGTTTGCATTTTAGTGTAGAGTTCCGCACTATTTACTTTCACTTCTTTAATGGTGGCAACTTTGGTGGAAGCTTGGCCAATAAGTTTTTGGTGAGCAGCATTGATGTTTTCCTTGATTTGAGGATCAAAGGTGATTACCTGCTTAGATTTCTCAGTTTCAGGTTGTGGCAAATCCCAAGGCTTGTTGGTTGCCTGCAAAGCATTGCTTATAGCGCGATTAATTTGATCTTCAAAAGAAATATTTGGATCTAAAATGTAAGAAGAATTTCCCATAACAACAGGGTTCTGACTTCGAGTATAGACATCAATGTTATATATTTTTTCTTGCACATCCCTGTTTTGGTAGCTGTGCAGTTGAAGTTTATTATTGCACAAGAAGAGGTCTTGAATTGAACGAGAATCGATTTGAGAAATTCTCCATCCATAAAAAACCTGATTATGTTTAGCCAAGTTTATGACAGTATCCTTTATTTTTATAAATGTTGGATCTTGCGAATGTGGTTTCATAGATAATTTTTGCCTCTTAAATTTTATTGTGAATAAAACGATCTGCGGAGTATGACCTTTGGCCAACTTCTTGTCAAATCCTAATAGCATCTGCTGCCTTCATTGGAATAAGAGATGTTTTTGTAGAAAAAAATTACTGCGTATCATACATTCTTCAGATGCTATCGTGTGAAAAAATATTTTTAAAGTTACTAAAATTAGATTCGTTGGCCGCAGGCCCTATTTCCCAGAGACAGTAACCCCACCGACTCTCATCCAAGGCATAATAGAGTGGCCATAATTAACACTTTCTTTCGAAATGGCATGAATATTGTTAAACAGATCTAAAACATTAGTGGTAATCATTGTCTCATTTATGGGATACTTAATTTCACCATTTTCAATATAGAAGCTATTTTTAGCAACACCAGAGAAGTCACCATTACTGGCGGGATATCCACCTGATAAACGATAAAGCAAAATTCCTTTTTTTACAGACCGAATAATATCCTCAAGCGATTGATCGCCACAATCGATTTTATAGTTTACACCATAGTTGAGGCCGCGGGCCTGATTCGTTTTGTTGGCAGCATATTGAGATAGGAGGTTGCTTTTTAATACCCCCTTTTCAAAAACAACTAAATTTTGGGTAATATACCCATCAGTAGTAATGAAGTTGTGTTCAGCAAAATCAGCCGCGATAGGATTCGAGTGAAGCGTAAATTTTTCACTTACCACTTTCTCTCCTAATTTATTTAAAAATAGTGACGAATTAGTAATGTGTTTTCCATCACGCAAATGTTCCGCCAGCATTTGATTCATTTCTAATAAGCAAGATGGAGTTAAAATTATATCTCCAATAAAAGATTTCTCTGGGACAGGTCTAAGTTCCGTCTGTTTTTCAGTTTGTGATAAAATATCGTCTAACATTCCCCAGTCGATAAATTCAAGATCTAAATTTTTACTATTGCAAATTTCATAATTAAATGAACTGGTTTTGATACCATCTTTGGCCAAGAAGAGGACGTTAATTACATAACTCCCATTATTTGTTTCAACATCTACTCCATTAGAATTTAAAAAATATGCTGTGCAAAAGTTGTGAGCAACAAGCACTTCGCGAATTCTAATTTTTGGATACCGCCTGTTAACCTCTTTAGAAAAACCAAGCAAACGTTCATGCATCAGATCGAAGTTAGGATTTTTCTCACCGTGATGAAAAACTTTAATTTCCTGTTGGGGCGCAATATCTTTGGCCGCATCCGGGGGGGAAGAACTTGCAAGATTTATTGTTTCTTGACATGCAGCATATAGACTTTCCGGGTCAATTTTATTGCTGGCAAATTTCGCCTCTTTGTTGTCAATAATGGCCCGCAAATAAATATCGTCTTTATGCAATGTTCGCAAAAGATAAACTTGGCCATTAGCGTATGACATTTCTCTAGTGATGGATTGCTCGTAATTTACTTGTGCTTTTTGGGCACCTAATTGTTTCAAGGTTGCAAGACAAAAAGTTGCAATATTTTTATTCTGCATTACTTGCCTCCAATGTTTAATTTGCATTTGATGGCCGGGCCACCCATGCCTGTTGGCATCATCTGTTTTTTTCCACAAAAGGAAACACCTGCGCAGCTAAAGTCGTCAGAGACCATGGTAACGGTTTTAAGAACATCAAAGGCCACTCCTGATATAGTAGTATCTTTTATAGCGCGCCCAATTTTGCCATTTTTGATTTCATATCCAACAGGAACTCCAAACATAAACTCAGAAGTTGCATCAGCTTGCCCATTACTGCGCTTCATTAGGTAGTATCCGTTTTCGATGGAAGCAATCATTTCTGATAATTTATCGTTACCAGGAAGAATGACTGTATTGCGCATGCGAATTAACGGTTCATCAGAAAAACTAAAAGCGCGAGCGTTTCCGGTTGGAGCAACTCCAAAGTGGTTGGCGCTCTCTTTGTTGTGCATGAAGTTTTTCAAAACACCCTTTTCAATTATAGTGGTGTCGCTAGCAATGACACCTTCATCATCGACGTAAACGGGAATTGGTAAAATTTCTCCAAATGCTTCGTGGGCAAAATCAACCAATGTAACCAACTCGCTTGCAACTTTTTTATTCAAATAGTCACCGGCCACCGATCCGGCCATCACCAAATCGGCCTCGGTGGTATGTCCAATTGCCTCATGCGCCAAAATTCCTGCCAGATCGGCATTTAAAATTACATCAGCAAATCCTGCTTTAGCATATACGGCCTCTTTTTTATCAAGAAGCTGTTGATGAAGCTTGTCGATTTTGGAGTAGAATGTTTGGGGATTATCCAAAACATCTTCAACTTGACCAAGGCCGCCCATGCGATCACCAACGCTTATCATTCCATCTTTGCCTTCCGCGCGCAAAACAATAGAAACAACAGTACGAGGAGTGAGTGTGTGAGCATAAGACTTTGTTGAGGTGAGTAAGACCTTCTCCATATCGAGGGTAACAAGCATTACCGAGCGTCCCTTTAGATTGGGAAAATTCCTTACAATATAATTATCTAGGTCACGCACCAGTTCAACAATTTCTTGCTGAGAGTAGCGGCGTTTGGTAGTGGCAAAACTCTTCTCAATTTTAAATTCTTTTGGAAAATAGTTATATTCTGGAACGTTTGCCTTGCTCCCCAAAAAGAGAGCATGGGACTCCGCCTCTTTAATAATCACGGCAACAGTATCATCGGCCCAAACAGATGAAGAAGAAAATCCAGATCGCCCTTTGTATCCCACTCGAGCAGAAACACCGCTATTAGCAGATTTTGTATTTGTGGTAATAGTTCCATCATTACAAGAAATGGAAGTAACTCTATTTTCTTGAAAGCGTAATTCGGTGTAGAGATTAAAATGACGAGCGAACTGACTTATGTCATAACGCATAATAACTCCTTTGGGGTTCCGGCCCTCTAAATTTTAAAAAGGTGAGATGCTCATCACGGACAAGTACATGCATTCGCTCGGGCCTCGGCACTGCTTAATTGTCCCCGAAGATTGCTAACTTCGCCTGTCAATGCGGAAATTTGTTCTTCCAGAATTTTTATTCGCCGATTGGAGAATTTTTCTAAAAACAAGTTATCAATTTTTTTACAAATTGGATTAAATCCCCCTTTTCGGGCCAATTCTTCGATGTTGGTATCAGAACAGTATAATTTGATACCAGCGTTGTATCCATTTTCATATAAAACTTTATTAGGGGTAACTTGGTGTTGTTGACAACTAATTCTATATTTTTCAAAGTTTTCTAAAACAAGTCCGGACTCTCCATCTTCTAATCCACGCGTCTCCCAGCTAATACTTTGACACTCCTCGCGACCTAGATCATAGTGCGAACAAGAGCAAAGAAAGATCACCGAAGCTATTATAAATGAAAATTTCATTTTTCTCTCCTATAGACAATAATCAATAATCCCTAATAACTAGTCCCAGCGATTATAGATAACGTGGGCGCGAGAGAGAAAATCCCAGGTAACAAAAAAGTAGCCAATACTGCTTTCTACGAAGCAGGCGCGAGAATTATCATTATTATCTAAAATTTGACGACAACGTGAATAGGAGTTACGGCCAAGAGGAGTCTTCATAAAGTTGACATCCGTTTTTTCACACTCTTTCATCTGCAACAGCGCTTTGATTATCTGAATACTGTTGGCGAGGTGATCACTACCAAAGCTTCTGACCTCTGTCTGATCGAGATTTATGGAATACGCAACACTATCGACGGAAAAATTATAGGTTAAATTTCCTATGCAGCTAACCGGGGTAGCAAAAGCAGAATTAATAAAGGTACTGGAGACTAATACCAAAAAAACAAAAATGAGTGCTTTCATATTTACCTCTTTTTTAAGATTTACTTTTACGAACGTAACCATGCAACCATGTAATCAAAGTGGCCGTACCTTACAGAATGCGACATATTTCGTCTATGACTAAATTAAAAAACGTCGAAAATAAATTAGCTCCGGTAATAAAAAATATTAGCCAAACTGATGCGGCGGCGTTATAGTTTTTTACGAGTTTGAACCTTCTTAACCCTTTTCCTTGGAGGCCTTTCTTGAAACTACTAATGCACGGATTGTTATTAGTCGCATCACTGCTAAGCACAGCATTCGCAAACAACTCTTACTATCCGGCAGAATACCAGGCCGCTTTTGAAAACAGCTCCCTGTCCAACAACGACCTCCGCCAAGCAATCAAAGATGTCCTCCTAAAAAAACATATCGTCCAAGAAAATTCTACTGACATTTTGGCAGATGGTTGCCCAAGTAGCAGCGGATGCTATCAACATACCCCACTGGGATATGATCGCGCCCGGCAGTTTCTCTTTGGAAAGCTTCACCTGCGTCGTGATCCGCAAGCAGGGTACTACATACAAGACGTGTATTGCCGTAAGATCTATACTAACGATGATTTTCGTCCTCATTCCAGCCTCGGAGATATGCGAATTCCAGAAAGCAACGTAATAAATTGCGAACATACCTGGCCTCAGAGCAAATTCAATGTTCGCGAATCAAAAATTGCACAAGTTTCTGACCTTCACCACCTCTTCCCTACAGATAACCAGGCCAATAGCATCCGTGGCAATTTCCCTTTTGCGGAAGTTAACGGGCCAGGAGTAAAGGCCGACTGTAGCGCTTCACATCTAGGTGCCCCCATTAATGGAGGAAGTCGATCGGAACACTATTTTGAACCCCCAAATGAGCATAAGGGAAATGTGGCGCGCGCACTCTTTTATTTTTCCGTTCGCTACAACATGAATATCGATCAAACCCAAGAATATTTTCTGAAAAAGTGGCATGAAGAAGATCCGGTCGATGCGGATGAAGTAGAGCGTAATGATGAAGTTATGATGGCCCAAGGAAACCGCAATCCCTTCATCGATTTTCCCGGCCTAGTTCGCAATATTTCTGATTTTTAACTCCTCTATTGCCAAATAGATTCAGTTTTTATATCGTTTCAAGTCCAACTCGCTAAATGTTTTGATACTTTTCAATTTCTTTCTCTGGAGGATCAATGGAAGAAGCAACAACTCCGCGCGTAGAGATCTCTTTTGATCAATGCAAAGGCTGTGAACTATGCGTTATCGAGTGTCCCAAAAAATGTCTTTTCATGTCTAAAAAAATTAATCAATTTGGTTATCTGGTGGCCGAATATTCTGGCAAAGATTGCACAGGATGTGGCATCTGTTTTTATGCCTGCCCAGAGCCAGGAACTATAACCGTTTATAAAAAAATAAAAAATAAAGTTTAAATTCATTGCAAGTTTTAACGTAGGAGCGCCTTATGAAACGAGAGTTTATTAAAGGGAACGAGGCCATTTCGAAAGCTGCACTGCTGGCCGGTTGCAGTTTTTACTTTGGCTACCCCATCACCCCTTCTAGCGAAATTGTACACGCCTGTGCCCAACTTTTTCCTTTGGTAGGAGCAGGATTTTTGCAAGCAGAAAGTGAAGTAGCATCCATCAATATGTGCTATGGCGCTGCCGCTGCTGGCAGAAGAGTTATGACCGCATCTTCTAGTCCAGGGATAAGTTTGAAACAAGAGGGCGTCTCCTATATGGCCAGTGCCGAACTTCCGGTAGTCATCATCGACATCATGCGTGCAGGGCCAGGACTAGGAAATATTTGGCCCGAACAAAGTGATTATAATCAAGTGGTGAAAGGTGGGGGACATGGCAGTTATAAATGTCCTGTGCTGGCCCCTAATTGTCCACAGGAAATGTGTGACCACACCATTTTGGCCTTTGAATTGGCCGATAAATACCGCACTCCCGTTTATGTTTTGGCAGATGCCTACATAGGCCAAGTAATGGAGCCAGTCGAGTTTCCAAGTGAAGTACTGCCGGTGGCCAAAAAAGAGTGGGCCATCTATGGAGACAAAGAGAGTAAGCACAATCTCGTTACCTCAATTCAGATGAATACTATTGAAATGGAAAAGGTAAATGTTGTTTTACAAAAAAAATATAAGGAGATTGAAGAAAAAGAAGTCCGCTTTTCCGAATATATGACTGACGATGCAGAGATGATTATTGTCGCCTATGGAATCTCCTCCCGTCTGGCCCGCAGCGTAGTAAATGATTTGCGCAGCAAGGGAATAAAAATCGGGCTCTTTAGGCCTATCACTCTTTTTCCTTTCCCCAAAAAACAGATCTTAAAACATGCCGATCACGCTAAATTATTTGTGGCCTTAGAACTTTCTAACGGCCAGATGGTTGATGATGTTCGTCTGGCAGTAAATGGCAAACGGCCGGTAGAGTATTATGGACGAATGGGCGGGGCCGTTCCCACTCATGATGAATTGATCGAGCAGATCTCAGGGTTTTATAAAAAATATATTGGATAAAAATTTAATCTTGAATGAATCATGAATGAATAAGGAATCTATATGAGCACAACAGAAGAAACTAAAACCAAAAGCGACACCATCTCAAAACCTGCTGGCTTTGTTGAAGACTTTGTCCGAAAGCCAGGCAAATTTCCCAAAGTTACTCACTACTGCCCAGGTTGTGGCCATGGCCGCGTTCATAAATTAATTGCAGAAGCAATGGCAGATTTAGAAATTGGCGACAAAACTATTCTAATCTCTCCAGTTGGTTGTACAGTTTTTGCCTACTACTACTTTGATTGCGGAAATTTACAGGCGGCGCATGGCCGCGCTCCTGCGGTGGCCACCGGCGTTGGCCGCAGCAACCCTGGTTCCATTACTATAAGCTATCAGGGCGATGGCGACCTCGGAGCAATTGGTACTGCCGAGATCATTCACGCGGCCAATCGCGGGGAAGATATGACAGTAATTTTTGTTAACAACGGAATTTACGGAATGACGGGCGGACAAATGGCACCCACTACGCTAGAAGGACAAGTTACCTCTACTTCCCCTTACGGGAGAGATATTCGTGATGCGGGCCACCCAATGCGCATGGCCGAAATTATTGCTACACTAGAGGCCCCTGTTTTCGTGGAGCGAGTGGCAGTTAGTGATTCCAAAAACATCATGAAGGCACGCAAGGCCATTCGCAAAGCACTGCAATCACAAAAAGATGGCCATGGATTTTCCTTTGTGGAAATTTTGTCGGCCTGTCCAATTGGTTGGAAGATGAAACCAACTGATGCGGTAAAACGCGTTAATGATGAGATGGCCAAATATTTCCCTATTCAAAACTTTAAAGACAAAATTGCTGAGCATCAACCATATCCCCCTCGAGTGACAACTCCTGATAACAAAAAAATTATCGAAGTTTTGGGAGTGAACAAAGATGTACGCCTTTTTAAAAAGGATCAAAAGTTTTTAGATAATTTTAAAGATCAAAACATCAAAATTGCTGGTTTCGGTGGACAAGGTGTATTGTTGGCCGGAACAACAATTGGTTATTTAGGGATGGAAACGGGCCTAAATGTAACTTGGCTTCCCTCCTACGGGCCCGAAATGCGCGGAGGAACCGCCAACTGTAACGTCGTTTTATCCAATAAAGAGATTGGTTCACCCATGGTGGAACACCCCTCGGCCCTAATTGCCATGAACGGCCCAAGCTTAGAAGAGTTTGGCCCGACTGTAAAAAAAGATGGCCTTATAATCATCAATTCTTCGGTGGTTAAAGAGGAATACACCAAGCGAAATGATGTAAAGAAAATATATATTCCAATGAATGAAATTGCCGAATCTTTGGGTGTTATGGCCGCAGCAAACATGGCCGCCGTTACGGCCTTTATTGCCGCAACCAAGGCGTTTGAACTCAACCACTTGTTAGAACTAATAAAACACAATTTTAAGAAAAAGCACCTTATTGAGCAAAATATTGCCGTTATCAACAAATCGTATCAGTACGTAAATGATACTTACTTCAAATAAACTGGGGAGCAATCGAACATGAAAGCAAAACTAAAAATCAATGAGCATTTTCTGGGTGAATTTAATAAATTTTTGACTAAGAAAAATAACCCGGCCATCGATAATTTAATCGAGATTATTGAAAAATATGGCAGCGTAAAAGAGATTAATGCTAAGGCAAAAGAAAATGCAAAATTTGAAAACAAAATTGCCAAATTAAAAAAAATCAAATCTCCTTATTTGAAAGATCTTGATTGGCTAATTGAGCAGCGAGAAAAAAATACTTTTGTTTCTATTGATGAATATCGTCAAAATATTTTAGGTAAAAATTTTGCTAAAACTAAATTTGACAAAGAGTACGCCGTTACGTTGGAAGTAAGTGCCCTACAGTATTTCCCGTGGTTAATCACACAGGCCAAAAAGGCCATCGCCAATAAAGAAATTATGCCTGGACGATACATTCGTGTGCGCATGATGAAAGAGCAAGAGGCAGATCAAGGAGATCTGGTTGCTGTTTCGGCGGCCATGGATATTATCGGAGCTACCTGGGTAGAAACACTAGATACCAAAGGGGCCGATGGCTCCAATGTTCATCTCGGCGGCCCGGCCACCATCACCGGATATTTTGGCGGTGTTGGCCAGCCAAATGATTACGCTCTGAAGTGGGTCGATGAATATTTGTACTACTATACCAACTATGGAATGAAACAAGCGTTGAATGTTAATCCTGGAACTATTTTGTTGGGATATCTGACTCATAAATTGGGTATAGATATGGAATTTAAAATTTCGGTATTCATGGGTAATGACAACCCATACTCGGTTATGGCCACGTTGATGAATGCGAAAATGTTCTCTCGCAACGATGGATCAACTCCTCTCATTGGTTTTAATTTCTCTAACTCTATCAATAATCAAAATATCGAAATTTGCTCCACCATTCGAGAAGAGCTAGGATTTGAAGATTTTGTCCGTTTTGAACATCACATCACGGAGGCCTACAAGAGCATTGTACGTCAACCATATGATCGAACAGAAGAATTAATGACTCTAGCGAAAAAAGTAAGGAACATCAGTGCTAAACATGAAGGCGGACTGCCTACAACAGAAATTAATCGGCAACACCCCTCAGATATCTTGGATTATTTTATGGCCAAAACAGATGTTGTAAAAGGTGGCCTAATGGAAGCGTTGGAGCAAAACTACTTAGACAAACACGATGCTGTTAACAATACTGCGAAACGTCTGACCCAAAGTGGAATTCCTTTTATTAGCGCAAATAATCTGCATAAGTAGCAGTACTACATTACTAAGGAATCTTTGAAATATTATATAAATAATTAGAGGCAGGTAAGTTATGATTGCAAATATCACTTTAAATTGGCCATCGGTAATTGAATTTGGAGTGGGCAAAGTAAAAACGCTGGCCACGCACCTAAAAGATAATAAACGTATCTATTTTTTGGCCGATCCTCCAATCATGTCCACCATTAAACCTCTTATTGATGAATTAAAAGGACATGGTAAAGAAATCCTTGTCTCCAATGAAGTTGTGCCAGAGCCTCCCTTCGAAGCATTAGAAAAACTTTTAAGTGGCGTTTCTAATTTTGCTCCGGATTGTGTCGTGGGAGTCGGTGGTGGTTCGGCCATGGATCTGGCCAAATTAGTGGCAGTGCTTTTTTCGCGCGAACAAAAAATTACAGAAGTTATTGGTATCGATCAGGTCAAGCGACGAAATGTAAAACTTATCACCGTGTCGACTACTTCCGGAACTGGTAGCGAAGTTACTCCCATTGCCGTTCTAACTGATGTGGCAAATAAATTAAAAAAAGGAGTAGTAAGTAAATACCTCGTCCCTGATGTGGCCATTGTAGATCCGGCACTAACGTTATCTCTACCTCCGGCAGTTACTGCCGCGACCGGTATGGATGCGATGACCCACTGTATAGAAACCTACACAAATAAATTTTCTCACCCCATAATTGACAATCTTGTTATTGAGGGGGTGCGCTTGCTGGCGGCCAATTTAGAACGCGCCGTTACCCATGGTGATGATCTTAACGCCCGAACTGCCTGTGCACTTGGAAGCCTCTATGGCGGATTGGCCTTGGGGCCAGTAAATACTGCCGCAGTTCATGCGCTCGCCTATCCATTGGGTGGTGAATTTAAAATTTCTCATGGCGTTTCAAACTCCGTACTTTTGCCATTTGTTATGAGTTTTAATCTTCCTTCTTGTGTGGAAAAATATAAAAATATTGGAAATGCTCTTGGAATTAATTGTGACTGCGCGGATGAAAAAATTGCCCGCAAGGCGATCATGAAAATAAAAGAACTCTCTAACGCCTGTAAAATTCCTGCCGGCCTTAAAGAGCTTGGCATCCCCGAAAATGCCATTCCCCATATGGCCGAAAGTGCCATGAAGGTTACTCGCCTCTTAAATAACAACCCCCGAGAAGTCACTTTGAAAGATGCCACCGCTATTTTTCAAATGGCCTATAATGGGGTGATTGATCTGTGAATAAATTACAAATGGTAATTTTAGATGGGCATACCATTAATCCGGGAGATCTCTCCTGGGATCCTCTAAAGAAATTTGGAGAAGTAGTAGTTTATGATCGTACTGGCCCTCAAGATGTTGTGGAACGCGCCAAAAATGCCGATATTATTTTTACCAGCAAAGTTGTTTTTAATAAAAAAGTTATCGATCAACTTCCAAAATTAAAATACATCAGTGTGATGGCCACTGGATATAACGTTATTGATCTTAAATATACTAGAGAAAAAAATATAGTTGTTACTAACGTTTCCAATTATAGCACTCCTTCAGTAACTCAGTTGGTTTTTGCCCTGATCTTTGAGCTGGCCCGCCATGTGGGTGCGCATGATCAATCAGTGCGAAAGGGAGAATGGGGAAAAAGTTTAGATTTTTGTTACTGGATTACTCCTCAACTTGATTTGTATAAAAAACAGATGGGGATATTAGGATTTGGCAATATCGGCAAAGCGGTAGCCGAAGTGGCCTTGGCCTTCGGTATGCAAGTATTGGCGTATGACGTTAATGCTAACGATCCACGCCACGATAATCTTAAAAAAAGAGGCATTAAATTAGTTAGCATCGATGAATTGTTTCGACAAAGTGATGTGCTTACATTGCATTGTCCACTTACTGATGAAACTCGTGAAATAATAAATTCGCAAAATTTGAGCAAAATGAAAAGATCAGCTCTTTTAATAAACACCGGCCGCGGCCCGCTGGTACATGAAGCAGATTTGGCAAAAGCTCTTTCTAGCGGGATTATTGCCGGCGCGGGATTAGATGTTTTGCAAGCAGAACCACCTGACGCAAACAATCCTCTCCTGTCGGCCCCCAATTGTATTCTTACTCCGCATATTGCCTGGGCCAGTTTGGATGCTAGATCGCTTCTAATCGAAATGTTAGTAGATAATCTTGCTGCTTTTTTAAATAATAAACCACTCTCGGTCGTCAACTAGTTAGCGCAGACAAGGCAGAGGCCGGACTATATTAAACTATGGCCATAAAACTTATAAAAATTCGTCAAAAATTTAATGATGCCCATATCTCCGATATAATGGCCCACGTAAAACAAGAAATTCTGGCCCACGCAATATTAATTCGGCCTGGTGCTACCATTGCGATTGCCACAGGTAGTCGCGGAATTTGTGATATCCCCAAAATTCTAAAAGCGACCATTGATACTATTTTAGAGTTAGGGGCAAAACCTTTTATTGTTCCGGCCATGGGAAGTCACGGAGGAGCGACGGCCGCAGGACAAATTGAAATTTTAAAAGAATTAGGCATTACCGAAGAGTCTATGGGAGTTCCCATTCGTTCAAGTATGGAAGTAGTGGAAATTTCCTCTTCTTTAAAAAATAAAATTTTTATGGATAAGCTATCCTATGAATCTGATGGGGTAATTATTGTAAATCGCATCAAACCCCACACCGACTTCCATGGCCAATATGAAAGCGGAATTATCAAAATGATGGCCATAGGACTTGGCAAACACAAAGGTGCCGAGGAGCTGCATCGCTTTGGCATTGAAGGGCTGGCCGCTCTTATGCCCAAAACGGCAGAAGCAATAATTAATACAAAAAAAATCATTATGGGATTGGCCATTGTCGAAAATCAACTAGACCACCCAGTTATCATACGCGCCATCGCGGCCAAGGATTTGATGCAAGAAGAGCCCAAGCTTTTACAAGCGGCCTTTTCCTTTATGCCTTCGCTTCCAGTTAAAAATCTGGACCTGCTCATTGTAAAGGAGCTTGGAAAAAATATTAGCGGTACTGGAATGGATCCAAATATTATTGGACGCCTAATGATTCGCGGAGCACCAGAACCGACCACTCCCAATATTAACAAGATTGTAGTAACCGACATAACTGCCGCCTCCCATGGAAACGCTATTGGAATCGGTCTTGCTGACGTTATCACTCGCAATCTTTTTAATAAAATTAATTTTCAGGCCATGTATGCTAATGTCAAAACCAGTCTCTTTTACGATCGCGTAAAAATTCCGTTAATAGAAGAAAATGATCAGCAAGCAGTAGACGTGGCAATGGCCGCTTGTGGCCCTCGTTCTGCCGACGAGTGGCGCATTTTATATATTAAAAATAGTCTGCAAATTTTTGAAATGTACGCTTCTTTGGCCATTGTGAAAGAACTTGCCGGGAAGATTGAGTTAATTGATGGTGGCACCCCGTGTGAAATCTTCGAAAATGATGGGCAGTTGATTTCAATATAAAAGCTTAGCAAACACAAAACAGTTCCATCTCCGGAAAATCTTTCTAGAAATTTTTCAAGGCCACAAAATCTTCTACTATTGGACGTCTATATAATTCTCTCCGATCTCTTGTATCAATTATCACAGATGGTGTAATTACTTTCGTCGAAATTTACCAAGTTTAAATAAATGTCCAATGTTGGCCATTTTATCTAATGTGGGGATAATCAAATCTTTCGGCGTGGTAAAAAGCGGAGTTACTCCTGGGCCATGTCCGGCCAAAAAGCAATCACTATGAATAACAATTCCAATTGTAATGGCACCTCGCTTGAGCGAAGGGCCATAGGTATTGTCGTGATCCATTAGCGCAACAAAATCGCCAAAACGCATCTCATCAAGTTTATATTTTTTTACAAGCCCTTTGTCGCTTGTCATCACATCGTAGTCACCGGTGTGCATATCGGTAGAGCCAAGCCCTGATCCCATGCATTCCGCGGGCACTATAGTTGTCACTGGAATTGATAACTTTCCATTTTTTAACTCTTTAATCTTCATCTTCTTCAGAAGTTCCGGGGAGACGCTTAAAAGTTTAATATCTGGATAATCCAAAAGTTTCATTCCCTGCCCTTTTGAAAAAATCACCATTTTATCGTCGTAAGTCATCTTTTCTTTTATTTTTCGTGGAAAATCAACAATCAGATGTTCGGATCCTCCATGATGTCCAATCATTATGCCGGTGGCCCCTTTGGCCCTACCGGAAATAATTTTAACACTATTTCCCACACAGCTATAGTACTGCAAACTTGTATTTGGAAAATCAAAAGGCTTTTCAGCACTAGCGGTACAGCTAACTCCTGGTTCTAAATGATCTCCCTCCCAGTCAAATGCAGAATCTCCCACTTCGATATTAAGCGTAATACCTCCAATACCTGGTAGGTTAAATGGCCGCCCATCATGGCCAACCGAGTAGGCACTTTTTCGTTTCCTTGGATATCCGGCCTGACACTGCAATATCATTTCTACAATATTCTTTTCATTAGTCTTTAACATTCAAATCTCCTTTTTTCTCCCTGAAAAAAACAAAAGTACAACCTCTATATACTTTTATATACTTTGGATGAACTCTCGGGTCAAATATTTTATTGTTTTTCATTTATCTTTGATAAATTCAAATACCACGGCATTTTTGTTAATTACCAAATAAGCGCTGAAGACATTCCCTCCTTTCGATTTAAATCCACGAAGTAAATCACTTCTTCCATTTTTTATTATTTTACTCGCTTGCGCGGCCGTAATTTTTTTTCCAGCGATGATCTTCCAAACAGTAAATTTGCAGCCGGCCTTCCAGTTTTTACAGCCAAAACTTTTGGGGAATTCTAAAACACTACTTTTACAAAACGGACATTCCCCAATGACTTTGGATGGATATTTTTTTGCTTTTTTCCCAACGGGCGATGCGGAACTTGCTTGTGCAACGATAGCAGCTTGCTTCCATTCTGTTGCGCAATCAGCAACAAATTTTCTAATTGCCAACATAAATGCCTTGGGATCACCAGATCCTTGCGCAATATGCGATAGGTCTAGCTCCCACTTGGCCGTCTCCTCCGGACTGGCCAAAACTTTAGAGATAGGCATTTTTTTTAATGTTTCCACTAACGCCATTCCCTTTGGAAGCGCCTGCAAGTTTTTTTCACTTCGAGTAACATACTTACGAGAAAGTAGTGTCTCAATAATTTGAGCGCGCGTGGCCTGGGTCCCTAGTCCCACTTCTCCTCTGAATATTTTTTTTAGTTCCGCTTCTTGTACTAGTTTTGAAGGATTGGCCATGTCGTGCAAAAGAGAGGCCTCGCTATATTCATTGGGAGGACGTGTCTCTTTTTGTTCGGCACGAAGTTCGACGGCCTTGCTTCGCTCTCCCTCGATAAGCGGCGGTAAGAATTTTTCACTGTCACCTCCCGCCAGCATCTTCCATCCCAAACAAATAATTCGCTGCCCACTGGCCTTGAACGTTTCTTGGCCTATTTTGCAAACAATAGTGGTTTGCTCATATTCAAAATTAGCAGAAAACACGGCCACAAATCTTTTAACTACCAGATCATAAATTTTTCCCTCGTCAGAAGAAAGATTGCCATGATAAATCGCCAGTGGCATTAGCGCATGATGATCGGTAAGTTTATTATCATCAAAAACCAAGTGGTTTTTTAAGGATAATTTTTTCTCATCGAAATATTTAAAATAATCTCCATACTCCGCCTCTAATTTTGTCAGCATCTCTTGTACCTGCTCTAATGAACTGGTTCCCAAAACTTGAGCGTCTGTTCGCGGATAGGAGAGACATTTTTTTTTCTCATATAAATTCTGAGCAATCGATAACGTTTCTTGAGCAGAGAAACCATAAAGGCGATTGGCCAGTTTTTGCAACTCTGTCAGTGAAAAGAGTTGTGGAGGAACTTGCATTTTTTTATCGCGCACAATTGAAGTAACCACTCCTTCTTGGCCTGCGCAATTTTTTAAAATCAAATCCGCTTTAGTTTTATTTTCTATTTTGCTAGCATCTTCTTTTTTATTTGAGTCAAACCAGGTTGCCAACAACTCTCCCGTGGCAAACAAAAATTTACCAATTATTTGGAAATATGGAACAGGTTTAAAGTTATCGATGGCCAAACGCCGCTCGGCCAACAGGGCCAGTACGGCCGTTTGCACTCGTCCAACAGAAAAAAGGTCACCCATTTTTATGGTGGCCAATCGCGACAAATTCATTCCCACCAACCAATCTGCAGATTGGCGTGCCCGGCCGGCGAAATAAAGGCGATCATATTGTGCCAACGATGCTGCATTTTTTATATTGTCTAAAATTACTTTTTTTGAAAGGGCCTGTGATGTCCAAAAACGCAATAGTAATATCTTTGGGTGCTTCGCAATTTGCGCGAAATCAAGCAGAGTGCGTGCAATTAACTCTCCTTCTCTCCCGGCATCAGTGGCAACGATAATTGTCGCTAAATCTTTGCGTTGTAATTGGGCCTTGACCACCGTTAGCTGTTTTTTCGTCTTAGCATTTGGGGAGTACGACAATCTATCGGGCAAGATTGGAAGTGTATCTAAGCTCCAACGTTTCCACTTACTATCATAATCTTCAGGGGCCTTTAGCTCTAACAAGTGTCCAATGGCCCAAGTGATAATAAACTGTTCACTTTCAAAATGGCCATTACCTCTAGTGTTGACGCTTAGGGCGGCCGCAAAATCACGGGCCACCGAAGGTTTTTCGGTAAGAATCAGTGTCTTCAAATAATCTCCCGCAAGATATATTGTATAGTGTTGTATGTAAGACTATGTTACTTTTCTATCATCAAAAATGAAAGTAACAATAATACGGGAAGGGATATTAATAGAAGGTGGAGGTACAAGACTTAGTTATGGATAAACAATTTTTGCCAGAAATTATTCACGGAGAGACCGTTACTCTAAAAAAACATCAGGTCGAACTAGCAGATAAAATGTATCGATATGTCGTTGAAGATCGTCAAAGACTTGCTCGTTTTTTACCATGGCCAGACTTTATTGCCACTGTTCATGACGAGGTTGATTTTATTAACAATTGCTCAGAGGAATGGCAGAAGTATGCCACCTTCTCTTTTGGTATCTTTCGCAATAGCGATAGTGAATACATGGGCAACCTTAGTGCTTTTGGGATCAATTGGAAAAATTGTTCCTGTGAATTGGGTTATTGGATCTTGGGAAAATTTGAAGGACAAGGACACATTTCTTCAGCAGTTCGATTGTTGGAGGCAACACTTTTTGGAATGGGGTTTAATCGCATTGTTATTCGCTGTGACCCGAAAAACCTACGCTCTGCCTCTGTCCCCAAACGGCTACACTACGTTTTTGAAGGAGTTCAGCGAGAAGTCTCTTTTCGCAATGATGGGTTTCATGATTTGTCTGTTTATTCAAAACTTAAGTCTGACTACCCATGAATTGCGCGATTATTGGCGGCCATAACCGCCTCGGCAATCCACTCTCCAAGCGTAGGATGCGGATGAATGGTATTATAAATTTCCTCCTCAACTCCTTCCATCTGCTTAAATAGCACTAATTCATGAATCATCTCTGTCGCAATATTACCAACTATATGAGCACCTAGTAATTGCCCCTCTTTACCTAGTAGTACTTTGATCTGCCCCTCATTTTCGTTGGAGGCCAGCGCCTTACCGTTGGAGCGAAAAGGCATTTTTCCAACTTTGTATTCAATGTTTTTTTCTTTAAGTTGTTTTTCTGTCATTCCTACGGAAGCAACTTGCGGTTGACTGTAAGTACAACCGGCGACATTGCTCTTATTGATGGGATGTGGATGAAGTCCGGCCAAATGTTCAGCTGCAATAATCCCTTCGTGCGAGGCCACATGTGCTAATAATGGCGGGCCCGAGACATCTCCAATGGCATAGATCCCGGGAATATTTGTCTGGCAAAACTCGTCGACTTTGATAAATCCATTAGCATAGCCAACCCCTACATTTTCCAAACCAATCCCGGCCACATTTCCAGACATACCAACGGCGATTAGACCTTTTTCAAACTTATATTCTTCCGCTACACCATCACGCTCACAGCTAATTACTATTTGTTCCCCGGTATTTTGGGCCGTTACATTTTTTATCCCTAGCGATAACTTTATTCCATATTTTTTATAACTTTTTTCAATTTCTAGCGAACTCTCCTCATCCTCCAGAGGCAGAAGATGATTTTGTACTTCGAAAATATGCACCTCCACTCCAAAGGCATTCCAAAAATAGGCAAATTCTACTCCAATTGCTCCGGCCCCTACAATCGCCATGGATTTCGGAAGTATCTCCATTTTTATGGCCTCCCAAGCACCAATCAATCGCTCTCCATCATGTATCAGGCCCGGGAAAGTTTTATAGCTAGCACCGGTGGCGATAATTATATTGTCGGCCTCAACTATCTCTTGGCCACTGGCAGTTGTGACTTCTACTTCTCTTTTGCTCTTTAATTTTCCATCACCAACGATGACCTCAATTCCGTTTTTCTTCATCAAAAAGGCAACACCCTTTCCGACTCGATCCGAAATTTGAAAAGCGCGCGTCACCGCAACTGCCGCATCTAACGATTTAAGCTCAACATTAATTCCAAGTGTTTTTAGGCTTTTAATTTCATGAACTGAATGCGCGGCCTTTAACAGTGCCTTGGTGGGAATACAGCCGCGGTTTAGACAAACTCCGCCCAATTTATCTCTCTCAATAATGGCCACTTTTTTCCCCAATTGACTTGCGCGTATGGCCGCCACATAACCGCCAGGCCCGGCCCCTAAAACTATCAAATCAAACTTTCTCATCTCTCCCCCTATGGTTTAGTTTGGAAAAAAGGACAAACTACGCTATAACTGTGTCCTTTCAAAGTAAAGAGCATGATCAGAGAAATTAACATACCTCAAATCACCAGCGAAGAGATCTCTGCTATTGCAGTTAATTTTCCTAAAGGCATTATTTTTTTAGATCTAGAGACTACAGGACTATCCCCGTTGATGGATAAAATTATCGAAATTTCTGCAATCAAAGTTCGCTCCGATAAAATTGAAAAATTTGACTCGCTGATTGATCCAAAAATTTCCATCCTGCCTGCTTCCACCAAAATACATGGCATTAATGACGAAATGGTTCATGGCCGGCCAATGATTGATGATATTCTTGGAAATTTTATGGCCTTTGTAGAAAATCTTCCCATTGTAGCGCACAATGCTAGATTTGATCTTGGATTTATTGTGTTCAATTTACATCGACTTAAAATGGCCATGCCTAACAACGAAGTTTATTGCTCATGCAAATTTGCCCGCAAGGCCTTTCCGCAATTAAAAAAATTCAATCTAGCATTTTTAATCGAGAGTCTAAATGTTCATATCGACAACCACCACCGTGCACTTGATGATGCAATCGCTGCCGCCCATGTTTTTGCGAAGGGATTGGTCTATCTCAATCGAGGATCTAATCGCGAAAAAACGGCTATTTTAAAAGATTCTTTTCTCTTTCGCCTGGACGAATTTAACAAAAAAACGGACTACAGTGTTCCTGAACATCTAGAAATTTTAAAAGAAAAAGTTAACTTGCAGGAAGAGATTGAAATTATATATAGCGGAGGAAGTCATCGAAACAAGTTTAGGCCGATCAAACCTGTCAGTATTTTACCTATGCCTGCGGGAAATGTGCTCTATGCTAAATGTCTATTATCTGACCAATATAAGTCCTTTGCTCTTTCTAAAATTTCTGAAGTCAGAAACATTCCTCCGAAATAATGGATAATATTCAACTAATTATTTGAATAATATTTGCAAAAAATATATCCTGGAATGTACATAGTGAAATTTCAGTCTTAGAGCAAAAGGCGGCACCAATGGATTTTACAACAATCAAAACGATTGAAGACTTAGACAAAATTTATCCCAAGCATATCCTGGATAAATTTCCCATCCGCGGCAAAGGCCCCTTTGAGCACGTTTCGGATAGTGATTGGTACGATTGGCATTGGCAATTGAGTAATCGTATAACCACTCTTGACCAGCTAAAAAAAATAATTAATTTAACCAATGATGAGCAAGAGGCCTTTAAACTTGGAAGTGCTATGTTTAAAATGGCCATCACCCCTTACTACGCCTCACTGATGGATAGAAATGATCCACACTGCCCTGTTCGCATGCAATCTGTTCCTGCGAAAGGTGAGCTGACCGTACTGCCTACTGACCTCAAAGATCCTCTGGGCGAAGATAAGGATATGCCAGTACCAGGCCTTACTCATCGCTATCCTGATCGGGTATTGTTTTATGTTAGTCATGATTGTGCCATGCTCTGTCGACACTGCACACGCAAGCGCAAAGTGGCAAATCCAACTTCAGCGGCCCTCCGACAACATGTGGAAGATGGCCTAAAATATATTCGCGAAAACCGCCAAATACGCGACGTTGTTGTTTCCGGTGGCGACCCTTTCCATCTGGCCAATGATAAGCTCGACTACATTTTGGGAGAACTTCGAAAAATGGATCATGTAGAAGTGGTTCGACTAGGAACTCGCAACCCCGTAACCCTTCCCATTCGAGTACGAGATGATGGCCTGTTACAGGTCATTCAAAAACATCAACCGATACATATAAACACTCACTATAATCATCCGAAGGAGATGACTCGCGAAGCACTTTTGGCCAACACCCGACTAGCATTGGCCGGAGCTGATTTGGGAAATCAATCAGTTCTTTTAAAAGGCATAAACGACGATGAAAAAATAATGACGGAACTTTGTCACAAACTTCTTCTTATGAAAATTAGGCCCTACTACGTATATCAATGCGACCTAGCAGAAGGCATCTCCCATTTTAGAACTCCCATCTCAAAGGGAATTGAAATAATCGAAAAAATGCGTGGCTGGACCTCTGGCCTTGCCATTCCTCAATATGTTATCGATGCGCCAGGTGGTGGTGGAAAAATTCCAATGAATCCTAACTACTTTGTAAAAAAAGAGGGAAACAAGGTCACCATTCGTAATTTTAAAAATAACCAATATGACTATTACGAAGTAGATGAATAAAAGTTGACAATCGTGCCAGCGATTTATTAGTATTCTTAAAATCTGACTTTAAGCGCGTGTAGCTCAGTTGGCTAGAGCGTCTGCTTGCCATGCAGAAGGTCGTGGGTTCAAATCCCATCACGCGCTCCAATTTTCGGAACAAGCAAAATCAAAACAATCTCTAAATCATTAAAACCAGAAACGAATGATTCTAGGAGGTTGCCAATTATCGACACAAAAAAATTCTTCACATTTAGTCACAGTTTTTCACCAGATGACTTGTGGGTTACTTTTTTTTGGCTTGCGTGTTTACGCCAAAATCAAAATTTCCCATTCTGTCCCTGACAAGCTGTAACTGTCTGAATCTATTTTGAGATCGCAATGAGCGTTAGCTTGCCCACATTTGCTATCCAATAAGGTTCAGAGACCAGATCCAAAGTAAAACTGATATCCAAAAAAACCGTCAAATTTTTTAGGATCAACTTTAAAAACATGAGCTTCCGCTCTTGAGTGGAAGACGAAATGCAGGAGGTACATTATGGAAAATGAAACTTTTAAAATTAAAATATCACGATTGCGAAAAAAAATTATTACCGATGACATCATTGCCCTAAGAAAAATGCGCATTTTCAGAAAAATCCCAAGAGAAGTTGCGGCCCAGAGTGTTGGCATTTCGCCCAAAACAATGGAGCGTTTTGAAAATGGCCGCACCACATTCCCAGAAGAGCGAAAGAAGGCCCTCATTCGCAGATATCGCTACTCTCTGCAAGAGTATAGCGACATTCTCGATGGCAAAATGGTGCTTCCTGAGCTGCCGGCCCGATCCATTTATAGGATCCCAAATCTGCGCATAAGCCTTTTAGAAAAGGCCATGGTCCATAGAGACCAGAGAAGTGCGTCCACTTTCCTGAATCT